>ERZ778024.2498-NODE-2498-length-15931-cov-53.700680_pt1 | contig 15931 bp, 21 predicted proteins | sample MGYA00375754_ERZ778024 | MGnify/ENA primary metagenome ERZ778024 (study PRJEB29350, sample SAMN05389827) | bioreactor metagenome | isolation source: Thiocyanate bioreactor | place: South Africa: University of Cape Town | collected 2014-02-18 ...
AGTCTTTAACTAGCTCTTGACAGTGACAAGTGGTATGAATAGAGCGAAGAGCGAAAGAGAGAGAGAGAGAGAGAAGGAGAAAATCCCGAGAAGCACACACAACGAGTAGGTGCGAGAAGATTATTAACATTCAATGTCGAACTTGACAACAGTGCTCATCTCGAGATTTAATCTGAGTTGAAATTCGTACGAAAACAATAAAAAAAAAAGAAATCATTTAATTTTTGATCTTCTTAAAAACTGTTTTAGTTCGTTTTTTCTTTCTGTAAACAAATACTTTCAGTGTCACAATATTTTTCATGACTTTAACGCATTTACGATGTTTGATCTTGAAAAAAAAACTTCTATTTTTTCTTTTGCTTCAACTGTAACATTTGTCTTTAGTCTCGTCTCATTCTTTTTCTTTTTTGACGTAAAAAACAAAAGAAGGAATTCTATTTTAATTATGTACCAGGCCTATGAGTAGATAATTAGTTCTTTTTCTCCTCTTATCTCAATTTTCAAAAGGTAAAATATATAGGATACACATAACAGTCATTGAACTTTAACTTATTCCGTTGATGTCTATTTTCTATTGAATTTATTTTCATAGACTCGTTGTTTTACATTCTTTTTTTAGTTTACAAAAAAAAATGATTTGAAATATCTAAATGAGTAATCAATCAAATAACACAAATTCATCACAACTCGTTCTCGATCAATTAATCATCAAAATTCCGTTAGGATGTTTATTATTTGGCCTATCATTAATAACCATATTCGGCAATCTTCTCGTTTTTTATGCAATAAGAACTGAAAAACGTCTACGAACAGTTTCGAATTTATTTATTCTCAGTTTAGCATTTGCTGATCTCATTGTCGGATTTATTGTTATGCCATTAAGTACTGTACATATTCTCGTTGGTCAATGGCCGTTTTCAATAGCTCTCTGTCAAACGTGGTTGTCAATCGATTATGTTGCAAGGTGAAAACATCCTCCATTCTTCTCGTTTCTAATAAGCTTTGTTACTATGTGTGTCGTTGAGTAACATAACATCAAAACCGGTCTGTTTTTGTTTTGTTTTAGCACGGCGAGTATATTTAATCTCGTTTTGTTGAGTCTGGATCGTTATTGGGCTGTTGTTTATCCTCTAGTTTATCTGCAAACACGTTCACGTAAACGAGCAATTTATTTTCTTCTTTTCATTTGGTTTTTATCATCATTATGGGCGCCAGCTATTATCTTTTGGTCATATTTTCATCCTGAATCAAGCGATATAGTTGCTCCAAATGAATGTGATACATCATTTCGTTCGAATAAATTATTCAAAACTCTAACTGCACTTGTGAACTTCTATCTTCCATTGTTAACAATGATTTTAATTTCATGTCGAATCATGATCGCTATCCGTTCACGTTCGACGATGGAATTCGGTCGACGAATTTCATCGACAATTCAAAAACAACGACGTAAAGATCGTTTGCTAACCTACGCATCGCTGAACGAACGTGAACGACCGATCGCTTGTCTATCAGCGATTGAAAACGATCATCAACAAGCAGCGAATCCTTCACTTGTCATCAATCCATTTCAAACAGTAACCGACAAACAACAAACCGAGGATTATACACCGATACGAGAATCACATTTTCGTTATTCGAATTTAAATTCCTACGAAATGTTATTTCCAACATTGAAATCCATCGAACAAAATCATCAACGTAATAGCGAAATTCTTCTTCGACGATATTCAATCGATCGAATGATGAGAAATTCGACAAGTGTTCAAAACAATATGAAATACGCTCAACATGATTCAATTTCCTCATCTTCCGAAGAATGTTCACCTCAAATCATTCGACGACAGTCAACGTAAATCCTTCTTCTTGTTTTCAAATTAAAATCAATTGTCATTTTATTTTTAGCCAACAAACAACAACTCCTATGTCGCCATTTCCCTCGCCAAATAATCAAATCAATGATCCATTAAATGACATTGATCCTTCGAACCGCGTACATCTTTTGACATTCTTCGATTATATCATTCATCCCAGTCTTTCACGTTCACTTCAAAAAGAACTTAAAGCTGCTCGACAATTGGGCATTCTCGTCGGCGTATTTACTGTCACTTGGTTACCCTATTTCATTCTATTTGTTTTTGTTGCCTGGTGTCATCGATGTATACCTGAGAAAATCTACACCACCTTTGTTTGGCTTGGATATCTGAATTCAGCGTTAAATCCATTGATTTATCCGCTTTGTAATAAACATTTTCGTCATGCATTTAGGAAAATCTTCTATTGTCATCATGGCAAAATTAAATTGCCGAATTTAGACGAACTCTACGAGCTTCATTCGATTCATGCACTACATTCTCTTCGTTACAGACGATAATGATGATGATGATTACAATTTGTTTTTCTTTTCTTTTCTTATGTCAGAAAGTTGTTTTGTTTTTCTACGAATAAAATTTTCCTAGTTGAATTTTGTTTCGAGAAACGAGAAAGAAAAACTCTTCGATGAAGTTGTTGTTGTTGTTTTTTTTATTTAAAGAACTGAAAATCTAAGATGAACAAGCACATGCCGTTGCGTGTTCAGCTGAATAAACAAAAGCTTCGGTCGCCAAGATCGGATGTTGTTCAACGAGAATTCTCCAATCGTCTGTTTCGGTTATTTCGAGAAGATTTCGCATAAGAAAATTTAAAATTCGTTTTTTCAAATCGATCGCATTGTGTAAATCAGCGAGAATAAAAAGCATTGTACAATTCGATATGGATAATGAATTCATTAAAATAATTTCGACTCGTTGTTTCAGATATTCTAATTCATATTTATCGGCTGCTTTGAAGATTTCAATGGCGTTATATTCGTTAATATCGTCGATATTCGACGTGTAAATATATTCGAGTAGACAACGAATAGTTTCCGGTTGAAGATCGGTGATTTCGATAGTTGAATTTTGATCTTCTAACATCGAATGAGAGAACATCGCAGCAAAAACTGGACTTCGTGCCTAAAAAACAACGATTTTCAAAGTAAAAGAAGGAGATCGATCTTCGTTGTTCTTACGCTGAGAATACTTCGATGAGCGTAGAACGTCATTGACATTGCTGCTGCCAATTCGTCGGACGATTCACTCGCTCCACTCGTGTATCGTTTTCGTTTGGCTCGATGATTTGTCGACGTTCTCTTGGCTACTGTTGACTTATTTTCATAGAAGATCTGCTCCGGTCGAACGTGTATCGTCACGTCATAAGAATTATCTTTCGCTGAATTCAACAGCGAACCGAAATGCGTCGAAAGCGAAACGAGACTTTCGTAGGTGTTCTTCTTTTCCTCGTGAATCATCGACGATGTCGATTCACCGACGATGATAACACGCGCAAATATTTTCAAACTTTGATCCGAATTGAGCAGTTCGGCTTTTCGTTGAGTAGTTAAGACCATGCGCATCAGATATTCCGAGTAGCCCCAATCGCCACCTGTTGGAAACACGTGATACGGAGTTTTGCGAACGATATGAAACTCGCCGCGACTGTTTATGAGAGAGAATTCGGCCTTGGCGAGAAGATCACTTCGACCACGAACATATTTGACAAATAGACTAATGTATTCAACGGACTTTTCATTGACACCCTTAGGATAGAGTTTCAAACACCAACTGGAATAAGAAAAAAAAAAGAAAAAAGATTTTGTTGTTTTTTTTTGTTTTGTTTTGAAATTGAATCCAACCTTGTGTCGGTATGCGGGCCGAATGTCGGCGAAAAATACGAACTGAATAGAACGCGGGGCGATTGCGGATCGTCTAAATAGATTCAGATTGATTTGCCTTGAAAAAAAAAAACAAAAACATAAACAAATCTCGTACCAAGATACGATTGAAAATGATCGATTGTCCATAAATGTGTAAATGAAACGACTTTTCGGTCAGTTAAACAGATTGAATGAGGTGGATTGGATGAAAGTGGTCGATTTCCACGGAAATTTGTTCGTTCACTAGTCGTATTTGACATTGATTGAATGAACAATCTTATTGACAAATAAAACTCAATCGAACCACGACGCTTTCTCATTGGTTCGCCGTTTTCGTCCAATAGGAAACCAACAATCTAATCGTATCATCGTGTCGTTATCCTTGCATCATATTTTCATTGAAGACATAATATACACAATATGCGGACGATACACACGATTATGACAACGCCGATTTCGGCCGATCCGCATAATGTTCCGAATGAATATTTGGAGAACATTGCTCGAAAGAAGAAACTCTCTGCCATTGCATTTCTCAGTTTGTTCGATTGATTTCGAAGCGATTTTTGTCTCGAATGTTTTTTGTTTTCTATTCTAGTTTTTGGAATTTTGTTGATTCTGTCAGGATATTTTTTGATCTCTTTTGAAAACGAACGATTTTCAATTTCGTTTATTGTCTTCGGGTAAATTCAAATCGACGGTCGATCGAAAACGAAAAGATTCGTATTTAGTGTCATCGGTATTCTCTTCAGTTTTGCTTATTGGATATCTGCAGAAAAAATGCTTCAATCAGAACGAAAAGCATCTGCTGAACGATTACGAGTAAGTGGAATTGAATTCGATCGATTGAAAAGTTAATTTCGATTTATTCTATCAAAGCAATTGCAGCTACGTGCAGATATTGATCAACGGTAGAAGTTTTGTTTTTTGTTCAACGAATGAATAATTAATTAATCGTTTTGTTTAAAGAAATGTTCAAGAATTTCTCCAGTCGAATACATCATCGACTTTGCCAAGTTATGAGCAAACTGTTTTACCATATCGAGGTAAAGTTTCGAACGAATATCGAACGAATTCAAGAGAATTATTGTGTCATTTAGAAATTCCTCCATCGTACGACGAAGCAATTAAACTAAAATCAGTCGAAATCTGCTGAAGTCTCATATTTTTGTGTCTTATGAATCTCTTTATATATATTTTTGTGTCATTAAATAAAAGTCATTTGCTGGATAAATAGTAAAAGGAACGAGAATGACTAATGTATTCTTTAGTTTTACGATGAAAAAAACGAACAATTTGAATGCAATTGATGAACCACGATTAGTCTGGTTGAGACATTTTTCGGCGGGAATTTGTGCAGGTGCAGTTAGTCGGACTTGTACAGCACCGATTGATCGTTTACGAACATTCTTCCAAGGTTATTTTTTTCTTTATTATTATTGATTTGACAAGTTAATCGATTTGATATTCTAGTTTACGGACTTGATACAAATGGACAAATGACAATTCGTCAGACGATAAGTTCAATGATAAAAGAAGGTGGTATTCGATCGCTATGGCGTGGAAATTTGATGAATATTATTAAAGTTTCACCTGAAACTGGTATTCGTCTGATGGCCTATGAAACATTCAAACGTTTCGTCGGCCAAACAACAACTCAGGAAATCAGTGTCTTCCAAAAATTTCTCTGTGGTTCAGCAGCTGGCTGTACAGCGAGTGTGATAATCTATCCAATGAAAACGATCAAAGTTCGATTATAAAAACAAAAAACAAACATTGATTTGAAATATTCTTTAGACTCGATTAACAATTCGTAAAACGAACGAATACAAATCGATTATCGATTGTATTCTGAAAATCTATACTCGAGAAGGTCTTCGAGCGTTCTACAAAGGTCTATTTCCAAGTGTATTAGCCATTCTTCCAGCAAGTGGAATCGATCTTGCTCTGTACGAAACACTCAAACGTCGTCTCGAAAGATATCACAATCATCCAACAAATCCAATAGAAAAACTACTCATCGGAAATATTTCCAATGGTGTCAGTCAGTTCTTCATTTACCCGTTGTTAAACGTTCGAACACGACTTCAGTCAAATATTCAACAAAAAGAAACCATGACCGAGATCCTTCGATCTCTTTGGAAATATCACGGCATTCGAGGACTTTATAACGGATTCTCCTTGCATATGCTACGTTTAGCACCGGCCAGTGGAATCTCATTCGTTACATTCGAATACGCGAGTCATTTACTCGGCGCCAAAGCCTTGTAGAGATTTTTCTGTGTAATTTATTTAGGAAATTATTTTTCGTCTGTGTGCTTTATTGAAGCAAAATATTTTTGTTTAACGAATAAAATAAACAAGAAATACGTATCGAATTTCAATTCGAGTTCGTTTGTTTTGCTGTTTTGGTAATTCATCGTCTGAGTGAGGCTATTAGGCGTCGAAAGCAAAAGCAAATCGAATGAAAATAAACAAAATAAATCTGTAAAATGTTTCTTGTTGCTCTGCATTTCTTTTTCTTCTTTCATTTGTTCGAAGAATCTGTTAACTTTGAAAGAGAAAAATGATTTTCATCTCTCGGAAGCGATTTTTTTCTTTTTCAATAAGACTCTTTGTTGACTTTTGAGAAATTAAACGTTTAAAATACTTGAAATTCATTCCTTCGTTTTCATTTAAATAGAAAAAGAAAAAGAAGTTTCATGATACCGAGTGCTGCTGTTATACATCGAGAAAAGCATTTCAATCTTCTTTTAGCTCGAGAATTAAATTATCTCGAACGTGAACACGAACAAAATCTCTTAACAATTGAAAAATTAGAAAAATACGTCGAATTCGAACACAATCGAACCAAAGATCTTCGACGACGAAAACATTATCTTTCGCCAATTCGTCACAAATCAATCGAACGCCCTGAACCGTCGATTATCGAAAGTAGTATCGTGAATAGTGACGATCAAAGTGATGTTTCAACATCGTCAAATCACCGAAAATATCATCGAGCTTGTTTCAAAGCTCAACGTTTGCCACCATTGATTAAATCCAAACGACACAAACAAACAAATCCTCATTCAAATCCACAATCCGATAATTTTACATTAATTTCCGAACCATTACCATCTATTTCATTACCAAAATTAACTATTCTAGATAAACAAATTCAAACATTCATGGAAGCCTTGCCAAAATATCAAGGCCTGGAAAAAGGTTTCGATAATTTTGCTCCATCGTCACTCTACTCGAATCGAGCACGTATTGCAATGAGATGAGCTAAAGTTCAACGAAAGAAAAACAACCAGACACGAACTTCTCTCTCTCTCTCTCTCGCCGTTTTCTCCTGTCATCATCTAGTCATATGTTTTATTTCTTCGATAATCAACGACGATCTGTATTTTTATTTTTCTTCTGTTTAACTTTCTATGGTATCTATCAAAACTAATGAGTTTTTATTTTTATTTTCACTGAATTTAATCAACATAAAAAGAAAAAGAAACCGAGAATAAAACACAGGATTTTATTGTCGAGCTAGATATTCACGTTTTTGACATTCGTATATACGTCGAATGTCATTACGAAAATTAACATTAAAAAATGAGTAGATCAGCGGGTTGCACTAAAGAAATAGAGAACATGTTAACTTGAATCTTTGAATCTCATTAAAGAAAATAAACTTACAGCACTATTGATATAGTAAAGTAAAAACAGAACTTCACGAAATTCATTTGGTTTTATGTTAAATAAACTAATTACGATTGATGGTAAATACATTAAAATAAACGTTGCTGTCACAATAAACAATGTTAATGTTGTTCGAATATTTGCTAAACGTTCTTGACGTTGTTGTCGATCAAATATACGTTTTGTCTCATTGTCAAAAACAGAAAAACGTCGAGTGGAATAAATCGAATTTCGTAGTTCGTCTTGTTGTTGTTGATTGTCATTATTATTATTCTCATTTGTACTCATTGGATCTTCAGTAATGCATTGATCAATTAATTCAGTTTGATTCGTTGTTGTCACTAAAGATAAGGCAAATAAATGATTGAGATGTACGTGTGTGTGTTTTTTTGCTTACTGAATGACACTTTTCTCTGTTGAACGAATAAATCCGATGGTCGACTTTGTCGAATCGATAGATTTTGACTTGGTTTTCTCACAATTGACTTTCGTGTTTCATTTTCATCCTTTTGTTGATCTTGCCCGGCATTTGTTTGAAATGTTGGCACTGTTAAATGTAGCGACGGTCTCAATGGTAAAACCGATTCATCGGTTATCGTCTGTTCAGTTCCACAGAAATGATTCGCTGTAATCGAATTCATTCTCGAACGAACTGCGTTCGATGTTGACGTTTCATCCCAGACTCCACTGGTGAAATACGTCATCGAGGTCATTGATATGGCGGAATAACGTTTGCCACGCGCACCTTGAACTTCGAGAATAATGTGATTTGACATTGGCTTTATTTGACAGGTCTGATTTCTGGATAAATATTCGATTGAGCTCGGCGATGATGAACTCGAATTCGATGAAAAATTTTTCCAACAACATAAACTCGATCGAGTTTTAAACGACGAAGAATTCGATGGTATTAAATACGATTGAAGAATCGCTCGGTAACGAGAAAATTTCTTTATTCGACTGCGACGTCGTTGATAAATTGCATTATAAATAAATGAATAAAGAATCAACACAGTCAAAATACATAAAACAAATAAGGTCGTATGAAATAATCGATAAATATTCAAAAATGTCGAATATTGAACATCTTAAAAGAAAAGCACAAAAAAAAACAAAATGAAAAAAGAAAGTTTTGCTCTTACGTAGACTAAATCTCGGACTACATTTGACATTTGTGATATTGCCAATTGTAAATGGTAGAACAACAAGTGCCGCACCTTTCAAATGTTCGACATGTGCATAATCAGGCAAATCAAATGAATTTAAATTATCAATTTGAAGATATTTCGTATGATTATTATGCAGATGTAAAACATGTTCCATTGTAGAATATTCTCTCATTGGAATAATAGCTAAACAAAAAGGAAAAATAGGAAAACAATTGATGTGTCCGTGTGTGTGTGTGTTTACCTAAAATAGAAGTAATGATGCCGCATATAATAACAATTGAACGAGCCCGATCGATTGTTATGATTCTATACAAAGGCCAACAAATGCAAAAGTATCGATCGAATGCAATGATCGTTATCAAAAATGTCGAATAAAGTACATGTGTATTTAAATATCCGTAGAATTTACAGATAAATTCATTTCGTATACCGACAGTGATTTGATAGAGTTCTAATGGTGCCAAGAGAAGACAGATAATTAAATCGACAATGGCAAGAATTTTAATGAAAAATGTACAAGTTTTATTGTCACTTCGATTGGTATAAACGTAGAGTACGAGTAGATTTCCAATAGTTCCACAAAGAATTGTTATTATTAAAATAAACCAAACTGAAATCAGGATAAATAAATGTAGAAAGTACTCGTTCGATGTTAATGATGACGATGAATTGAAATCTGCCAATGTTTGATTCATTAAGGAAATTAATAATGACGAATGAGTTGATATTGTTGCCATAAACGAATTCTTCTTGTTTCCTTTTCTCTTCTTGTTCTTCTTCGTATTTCTAAAGCAAAATTTCCTTGTTTTGTAATTAAATCATCTTGCTTTTATTGAGAAAAACATGTTCAGAAGAGAACATGAAGAAAAGAAACGACAAATATTGTCTAAATTTCATCTATTGATCAAACGAGAGCGACATAGAAAAAAAACCGAACGAGAGTCACGATCGACTGAATAGACTTACATTTAGTTAAATAGTGTTGTTTTTTTTCTCTAATTCTATGCAATTATCTTTGAGAAGAAAAAGAAAAGAACTAAACAGGGAAATTTAATTATTCCTTCTTCGATGCATCAAATAGGCGTATGATGTCTCTGTGTCTTTCTCTCCTATATCTAATCTTGAGTTTTTATTTCTTTTTCTTTCGGAATTAAAAGAATCTATCTGATGTTGACATCGACAGATCAGAATCAGCGAATATTTTTGTGTGTGTGCTCAGGAAAAGTAGGTGTATCTACTATTAATCTTCGAGGTATGATATTTAAGTCGGAAGTAATTTGCTATTTTCTTCTAGTTCAAATATGAAAAAAATTACGAGAAGAGAAAGAGACCTGAATATTAATCTAACAAAGAGTAGAAAATAAAAAGCAGATGCTTAAACAAGAAGAAAAACAAAAGTTCTTATTATAATCGATCGTTATGAATTATTCAATAAATTTCTTTTTTTTTCTTTCTTTTTAACATATCAAAGATTAACTATTTTCTTCGATTGAATACTAATATAAAAAACAAGAAGGCGAAGAGAAATGGTTCGCTCGAGAACGTTCTTTCTGACAAGTATAGCTCTTCAAATGACATTGTATCAAAAGAAAAAGTCGAAGTCTCTCGGTCTTTATTAACTATTTTTCTCTTATTATTATTAACCGTCAACTAGCAATCTAGAATTTCGAGATTTTTGGCTCGAGAATTATGTTACAATGTTGTCGGACGATAGAAATGATAAATGACTTCAACTGATTGACTTGTCGTGTTAACAGTTTGTTCATGTATATTTAAAATAAAATAAGAGGCAAAATTGCTCGTCCATCGAGTATTGAACACGCAACTCAAACTAATCAACTTTATCAAATTCCTTGCGTCTTAGTTTTAATAGCAATCAGATCGTTCGAGACAAGAAATTCTTTCGTACGTATGAGGACAAATTTCAACATAAGATTAAGGATAAAAATCGGAAAGTTGTTTTTTATGTGAAAAAAAACAAAACTAAAGCAAAGATATTTTTCAAAAAAATGCAATTTAATCCGAAGCTTTTGCTGTTTCATCATCATTTTCTTCGTCAGCTGCATTTTCATGTTCTTCATGCTAAAAATTCATCAATTCAAAAATGAAAATTCATTTAAATAACGGATTTACTTCAGAATGGTCTTCATCTTCGTGTTCACGTTCATGTTCATGTTCTTGTTCATGTTCGTTTTCGTTTTCGTTTTCGTTTTCTTGTTCGTGTTCGTTTTCTTCTTCTTCTTCTGAATGTTGTTCATGTTTGTGTTCTTCTTCAGCTAAAATCAACAATAATTTTAACTTTGTATTTACGTTTACTTCAATTGTTGTTTTTACTTTGTTGTTTTTCGTGTAAAGTTTTAACTTGTTCGGCATTTAATGTGTCATGAGGAGCAACTTTTTCGGTGGCATTTTTCCATTGATGTTCGGCCGATTCGAGGTCTGAATGATTGGAACGCAAAAGAAAACAGAAAACATTTTTTCAATTTTCAAAAACACTTGTGGATTTACCAATGGTTCGAACGATGTAGGTGAAAAGTGTAGTTTCGTGACTGGTTGCAGCGTCAATAACACACGAGAAGACACGTTCTGGAACTGTACGATTGACTGTGACTTCGATTGAGTAATCGAATGGAGAAATTGGAAAGATACGTCGAAGACGATCGCCATTGTGTTGATTTGTTGATAAATGTTCTGTGATGAGAACATTGTTGACAGACGAATCGCCAACAACCCAGAAAACGTTGTTTGAACCTGAAGTTCGAAGAAAAAAAAAACAACGGAATTGAATAGAAATTCGAGTGTTGTGCATTACGTTGATTGTTTTTAACAACACATTGAAGAAAAGCACTGTGATAAGCATCGAGAATTGTTGGTGAACTTGTACGCATGGCTGTGAAACATGGTAAAGCGTTGCCAGTTGGTTGACAGAGTCGTGGTGCTAAAAGCAAATCGAAAACGTTTTCATCTGTTTTTTTTTGTTCATTTGATTTTCTACTAACCAGTTGATTGAACTTGATAGGTGAGTGAAGCTGCGTTTGTATCGTCATTGGTTAAGATATTTTCGGCTTGTTCCGATGGATCCATCGACCATGGACGAATAACACAACGATAAGTTCCACTGTCGTCAACATTAACATGTCGTAATAAGATCGATGCATCGAGAACATCGGTTTCATTGGCATTTTTCACATGATGTGAGTTGCTGGTGACGAAACGAAGAACTGTCGGACGAACTGGCGGGTAGACTGGATAGATTTTAATGTTAACTAATTTTTGAGCATCTGTGTACCACCATTCGACTGTTGAACCTGTTTTAACAGAATACAAACATGAGAATTTACAAAGAAAGAAGAGATTTTTGTTCGAAATTACGTTTTGAATGAGCGACATGACATGGTAAAACAAGACTGTTGCCTGATGTTCGTAATGTTACTGGACTAGTTGTTGATGTTTCAAGAAAACATGGTGTTGTTCGATCACCGGTCGATGATAACTCACTGCAGAATAACGCGCTTGATGATAAAAACTAATAGAATCAAAAGAAGAAAATTCGTTTGAGATACACCCTCATGCTTTCTTTTACTGTAATTATCAAAATAAACGAGCAAAGGCTTAAATTTCGATGGTTAAGAAACATATTCACGTTGAATGTCTATAGATTCGATTAGATAGAAATGAAGAATTAACCACATCAAACCCTTGGTACTTATCTATCGAAACGAACAAAGGCGAAGATATACATCATCGATTATATGATATCAAGGGTTTTCATTTTATATCGACTATAGGCAGTTAGTCTATCGGTTAGCGGGTTCATATGTTTTCATCCAATGGATTTTCAGTTCAAATTCCAACAAAGAATCTTCATTTTTTTTTATTTATTCGAATATTTGAATGACTAAATCAACAATTTATCAAAAATAATGAATGAAATCATGATTTTTTCTCTTTCTCTCGCGTCTCGTTCTTTCTGCTGTTGTATCTTTTCTTTTTTTGTTCTTGATTCATTCAAAATAAAGAATAGCCGAAGTCTTAAAAATCACTTTCTTTTCTTTCTTCTTCTTCTCCTCCTGAAAAATTCTTAGGTAATAATGGCATGTCGATGTCAATGTCCTTTTTTCTATTAATTCATTGAACTCGATACTTTCACGAGTTCGATAAGTAGTCGCACTACTATAGTTACGATTCTGTATATTTTCTTTTCATTAAAATGCAGAAGAGAGAGAAAAGGATTTGTTCGAACAAGAAGAAGAAAAAAAAGAAACAAGAATATCATTCTCGTACTTTTTTTCTCTTCTTTTTCATAATGCAACCGAAAGAGCGAGAAGAAAGAGAAAAGGTTGTGTTATTTTTCATTTTGTAGAGTTCGGTATTAGTAATGTTTTTTCTCATTGGTTTTATTTGGCATGTTGCAGCAAGTTTTGCATTTCTCATTGCGATTCTTACGTCCAATTGGTTTTCACTTTCGAATGTAAGTGGATCACTGAGCGGAACTGTTCAACGAGGTGTTTTCTACGTTTGTGATGTAATTGCAACAACTTCAATTTCTCAACAAACCGAATGTGCGTCGATTCTCGATGCACAACCAGGAAATATTCCAAAGAATCGTTTAGATGACCGTAAAAAATATCCGAAATCGACTAATTCAAAGCAAAATATTTTGTTTATTTTACAGAACTTGCTCTTGCTTCAGCAGCACTTGCGATCGGTTGTGCTGGACTTAGCGTGATTATTATTTGGCTCTCGGGACTCTATTTTAATTCTCGAAAGAAAACGAACTGTACATCGTGTTTATTAATATTTACTTTTCTTTTATTATTTATCACTTGTAAGTCATTTGCGGAATAGAAATGAGCAAAAACAATTTTTTTACATTCGTATTTAGTCTGTGCATCGGCTGCTGTTTGGATTTTACTCATTTCTGAAACGTTAGCTCTAGGCTATTCGATTAATCGATCGATGTTTAATTGGCCAATGTGGTTAGCTGTTGGCTCGACAGGTGGTTTTTTTCTCGCCTGGATTCTTTATCTTATTTCATTTTGCAAGACCTGTTGTGGAAAACGACAACGTGACGAATCGCTTTACTATGCTCGAAATCAATACTAAAGTTTCGTTTGTTTCTTTTGCTTTATTTTTGAATTTTTACAATCAAAATAAATTATTGATCGAAGAAAAAATGTTCTTGTTGCCGTTGTGAAATCTTTTTAAGATCCTTTGCAGAACGCCATTAGACTCAATATGAACGCATAGAGATAGCCCATTGTTGCGCCAAGATTAATCCAAAATGAATAACCAAATTCGCCGATATTAATGTCAAAGGACAGACCGGACGATGAGTAAAGCCATTTGTTTATTGTTAACATGATTGCCCAGGTACCACTGGATAATAAAACTAAAGAAAAACATCGAAATTGATTTCGAAAGAAAATTAACACGACATACAGCTGATGAAAATGCAGATTGATGCTAAGAAAAGTAAACATTTTGACTCATTACCAGCTGCCGAACGTTGGACATACCACGAGCCAAATATAAGAGCCAATAAACCAATTCCAACGCAACCAACTGATATACAAGCCATGACGAATATTAAGACTAAACAAAAGCGATTCTCAACGAAATCTTCGAGATATAAAAATCAGTGAATTTCTTACTCGATGCTAACGACATCGAACCACCAGATACCGATGCAAATGTCCACAAGGTTGTATTTCCTGCTTGTCTATTTAAAACATTGAATTGAACATTGAGCAAATTCGATGTGAACCAAAATGGTAAAAGTATAGCTACAGTAAATGCCAATGTTGCGCAAATTGTAGCTTGGTGAGATTGTAAAGCAAGCGTCATACTTCCGTGTTTGTTTTTTTGTTCAATGAAAAGATAATGAAGAGTTTTTATATTTTTTACTACGTCTTAAAAATAAAAGCAGCAGCAGCATCCTTCTTCTTCTTTTTTTTCTTCTTCTCTCCCGACGCTTTTGCATCTCTAATCTCTGGATTGACACTTTTTCCGTTTGTCATTTTCTGACGATGTCAAAAAAAAAAAGAAAAAATTCCGCGAAGTTTAAAGTCGCAATTTTTTTCTTTTATGTTTCACCGAATATTTTATCTTCAGGCAAGTATTATTAAATGACGGATGAGTTACTAACAAAAAAAAACCGGATTTGAGCGCAAATAAATTAAAAAAATTTAAAGAAAAGAAGATTTTTTTATTGGTTGAAAAACAGTTTTTGAAAGATAATCTTTGTTTGGTCCCTTGACTTGATAATTTATCTCAAATTGAGATAATTCTGTTCCGTTGAACGCAAACAAATACGAAGCTGAATAATGATCTTGACTGCATAGATGTTCACCACGAGCAGTCCACCCCAATTTCGATGTATCTTTCGGTTGGAATTCGATTCGATGAAACAGATTCGTCCGTTGACTTTTTTCATCAACAAAATAAACCGTCAACGCATCTTGTTTTTCATCATAATGATAAAGATATTTTTGACTTATATCCAACGGATTTTGAGACGGTAAAATCAATTTTCCTTGTTCTTTATAAAGAAGTTCAGTTGAATTGACAGATTGAAATTGACATTGACCTTGAACAGTGCCGTCCGACGGTTTACCAGTGAGAACACGTTCGAACGACCATTGACTTTCGAGAAGAGCTCGAAAAACAGCACCAGCTACGAACCGACCATTGTTTGCATCTTGAGATAGTTGGTTGATTTCATCGGTAACATTCGGATCGGGCCCATTAGGACGAAAATCTGTCGACGTACACGAGTCATTTGTCGGAGAGAAATTTGCACCGAAAACATCACGAGCTAATTCATCGGCTGTGCCGACGAAATCTGCGTGCGGAAATTGAGGTCGAGGTCGTTGCTCGCGAATGTTTTCTTCCATTGTTAAACCAGCTTGTTGAATGGCAAATGAAGGCAAAGGTATTCGACCGGAAAATATCGATGCAACCCAACGTGATTGTAATTCAATAATAGCCCAAAATGGGCCTCGATACATGCCAATAAATGCAAGAGTTTTCAATTCCGGATGAAAGACTGTTCGATGAAGAATTATCGGACAGAATATATCATTCGGTTGATAGGATAATTTCTTAAGAATATCTTCTGAAAAGAAATCTAAACAAGGTCGATAGCCTGTACATAAAACTAAAACATCATTCGAATTCGTTTCGATTGTTTGACTATTATTTAGAACTAAACAAAACGTCCAATCAGGACGTCCGTTTAACCGTGGCGCTATGAGGAGATACTCAATCGTCGAATATTCTTTCCGATTGTTCCCTATGTACCATCATCGTTTACTTTAACTAATCGGCCATGTTGTAAAGTGATCTTCTC
>ERZ778024.2502-NODE-2502-length-15894-cov-5.975314_pt1 | contig 15894 bp, 11 predicted proteins | sample MGYA00375754_ERZ778024 | MGnify/ENA primary metagenome ERZ778024 (study PRJEB29350, sample SAMN05389827) | bioreactor metagenome | isolation source: Thiocyanate bioreactor | place: South Africa: University of Cape Town | collected 2014-02-18 ...
AAAAAAAAAAAAAAAAAAAAAAAAAAATACGAAAAAATTTCTGGATCAGTCCAATTTAAAATATTATTTGGTCCATAATTTCTGAAATGATAAATCAATTCCTCCATTAATTGTCTAAATAATCGCAATAATTTTGTTTTGATGAAAAAGTGATTTTAATTGAATATTCTCGTCAGGGAAAAAAAAATTGAAAAAAAAATTACTTTCCAAGATTGAGTGTTGGTTCTGTTGCAATAATTTGACCTTTAAATCCAGAAGAAATAATATAAGGGAGTGAAAGAATATTAAAATAATTTGATATTAATATGACATCAATTGAAGATATCTCAATTGTAGAAAGAAGTGGAGGAAGTAGAGCAAGTGGAGAGTCTAAAAAATATTTATCTCCAACATTTTTCACCAAATTTTCAGATTCAGGCTAAATAATTTATATTTATTTTTTTTAAAAAAAATGGAATGAATCAAAGGATAGATTGATTTTTTTAAAAAAAAAAATACCTTAGATTGATTTTTTGAAGGATTTTCATTTGTTGAATGAAGTTCATGAGAAGTTATATATTGTGGGTAAAAATTGAGAAGAGCTGATAATTCCAATCCACAATCTATCATAATCGTCAAACTATTTAGTTTGAGTAAAAAGCAAAAAGCTTTTGGATTTGATCCTAAACAATACTTTTTTTTTTTTGAAAATTAAGACAATTAAGTTTGGATCCAAAATCAATCATTGAGCGATTGGAAATGCACAATAATATTCTTCGATCACAAAATAAAAATTGAATTAATATTTAGATTGCACAACTTTGTATATAGATTGTTTTTTTCAATAGTAATAATTGGAACGAAATCGTTCAAACAAAAAAAAACAAAAAAACACTTGATTGAAAACAACATCAAAGAAGAGATCTCAATTAAATTGTCAAGTAAAATAGATACAATAGAGAAAAAAAAGAAAAGAAATCCAATCCATTTGCATGATTCTCTTCTTGTTCAACGAAAATCATCAAAAATATTAGAGAAGATCTCAACAAGAACAAAGTAATAATCTCCATCTTACACATCACAACAATCATATCATTGCAATCCGAAGAGATTGCAAGTTCTTGATTCCAAAAACAAAAAAACAAAACTATTCATCCAAAATCTTCATTAAATTCTCCAAAAAAAAAACAATCCAACAATCCTAAACAAAAACTACAAATCAAAAAAAAAACTCAAAACAATATCCAATCCATTATGATTTGGAGTCTCCAAATATTAACATCAATAGGTTGAATTTGAATCAGAAAACAGCGTTCTTACCAACTTCATCGTCCAAAAAAAGTTGAAAAAAAAAAATAAAAAAAATAAAAACCGCCATGTTTGTGATCCGCCATGTTTTTTATTCCGCCATGTTTTTTTATTGATTTTTCAATTAGAAATTCGTTGGAAACGATGGATCAAGCAAAGTTCAATGAATCGCTCAATGTTCGACCTTCTTTATTCTTCTTTTTTCCAACACTCTATCTCAAAATTTGTATTCAAAAAAATTGGAAAATAAGATCATAAATGAAAAATTTGAAAAAAATTGAATGATTTTGATATATTGATCATGTTATTTTTTTGTTTCAAAAAAAATCTTTTATCATTGTTTTTTTTTTATTGTAATCTTTTTGAAATATTAAAAACAATGAACTTAGAACAAGAATATCATTCGAATACTTTATAGTTGATATGTTAGAGATTGTTTTTAATATTCTTATTGAAGAAGTTGAAAAATTTTGATATATTATGATATAAAGTTTTTTTTTGTTTTTTGTTTTTTTTTGGATTCAAATTTTATTTATTTATTATTTATTGTTTTTGTTTGAAATCATTTCAATAGTCCAAATATAATATGATTGAGAATATTCAATTATATGAATTGATTCCAAATGGATAGATATGATCTTGTTTTAGTTGAGATACACCCTCTTTTTTGATCAATTTAAGTCTTTGATATTTTGAGAAACACTCTTTTTAAACCTTTTTATTTTTTATAAATATGTTATTTATTTAATTTGTTTCATTACATTACATTACACTAACTCTAAAATTCAATCAAAATAAAATAGAATTTGAAACAAAGTCACCAAAAACTTGGAGAACTTGCAGAACATTGTAGAAAAATAGCTGAGGTTCAAGGAAATAAACAACAAGCTCTTCTTGAATCAAAAAATGTATTTGATTTTTCATTTTTTTCAATTTTCAATTTTAATATATAATTTGATGATCATTAGTACGCACTCCAAGCTCTTTCAAATGTTGCTTTTAATGTTTTCTCTGCTGCTGAAGGAATTAAACTTTTCTTGGAAGAACAACAAGGAGAAATAAATATTCAATCAGCTGAAATTAGTTCAATTTCTCAAGTAATATTTTTAGTTATTGTTTTAAAAAGAGAAACAAATTTAAAAAAATTCAAAAAATAGAGTATTTTGGCAAGTCAAGAAGTTATTGCAAGAACTAGAGTGAATGATTTACATCAAAATAAACAAAGACCAACAGTTCAACGTCTTGTTAAATTGAATGGTTTTCCTTTTTTTTTTTTTTTTTTTTTTCTTAATTTCGTCTTTTAAATACAAAACAAGAACTCAAATTATAAATTAAAAAATAAAAAAAATTAAGAACCTCAATTTTCTATTAATGACCGAAGTGCTTTCAAAATTGATTATCGTTTATATGATAATGTTGGAGTAGGACAAAAAGAATTTTCTCTTGCTCCTCATTCACCTTCTCCTCTCTCAATGACTACAACTTCTAATGTTCAATCAACTCAAGAGTAATTTTTCCTTTTTATTTATTTTATTCAATTTTTTTCTTATTGAACACATTAATAAATGAAAATAGTGATGCAAGAAAGAGTCGTCCAACCACAACCACAAGCACATATCAAAATAGCCCATCAAATGAAGTCTTGTCCTTTAAACGTCCAACAAATGCTCCTCCAAGACCTCCCGCTGCCCCCTCTTTGCCATCACTCAATCAAAATATTCCTAGTTTACCAAATCTTTCATCAGATCAAAATCAATTTGACCCAAATTCAAATCCACCACCACCACCCCCTCCTTCATTTGGTGCTCCACCTCCACCACCTCCATCAAATAGTTCATTTTTCTTTCTTTCTTTCTTTTTTTCTTCCTTTCCCTTTCTTTGATTCTAATGTTATTTTATCATTTTTTTCAGCTGAAGATCCTACTGATCAACCTCCCCCTCCACCACCTCCTTCTCAATCGTAATATATTTTTTCTTTTTTGAAACAAAAACAATGTTCTTGAAAAATAACAATAATAATCATAATAATCAATTCTTTTTTCCAAAATAGTGGAGGATTTGTTCGTGTTTTGTATGACTATACCGCTGAAAATGAAGAAGAATTATCAGTTTCTGCAGGTGAAATGTTAGTTATTGTGACAAGAGATGCAGGAGCTGGATGGATGGAAGGTAAGAACACTGCAGGACAAAGTGGTCTTTTCCCAGCTGGTTATGTTGAAGATGTTTAATTGAAAATTTTTGCTTAATCCAAATCCTATCTATCCCCCTTGTTATATTTTTAAAAAAGAAATTAAACATCAATTTCAAGAATCAAAATTTTCAATAATTTTTTTTTTTTCAAGAGAAACTAAAGTATCAAAAATTTTTAGTTGAAAGAATTGTAAAAAAAATTTAAAAATTTAAAAAATTGGAGAAAAAGTGTGGAATGTGAATGCTGTCCAGAGACATAAGACAGAAAACTACTTTTGTTTAATTGACTTGACAAATCGTCCTTGTTATTGCACTTACGGATTAGTTCATGATGCTTTGAAAGATTGTTTTGCTTTAGAAAAGGTTCTAAATGAGTTATCTTTTGTTACAAGTTGAAGTTTGCACATTAACAGCAAGTTTTGTTTTTCTTTTCAAACTTTGGAATATCATTGATGTTCACTGGAAAGGTAATTCCTTCAAAATTAAGTTCGTAGCATATTTTTGTGACTCTCTCAGCATCTTTTCTTGAGGATGTAATGCACATCAAGATCTACAATTATTTGGAACGAGAGATTATGCTTCATTTATTGAAAATTTTGTTATGGTAGATATTTTTATTTTTTTTTCTGAGGTTTATAAATTATTCGAATTGGATCATAAATTGCGACTAAATAATTAGAGAAAGAAGAAACTATTCGAGATTGACAATGAAACAAAAGAAGGAGCGAGAAGAAACTTCAAGAGATTGGGGGAAAAATCAGATCTCTAGATTGTTGAAGCATTATGTTGAAGTACATTTTTTATGAATCCCTTTCAATTGAAATTTTAGCTGATGTTGTGATTATTATTATTACATTTAACGAACTTTATATGGTAATATTTATTTCGATTTTTTTTTTTTAAAAAAGAAAATATCTGTCATTGTTTTTAACATTTTTATTTCATTGCTTTATCAAATTCAATAAAAATTAATAGAATCAATAACTTGAATCACTTGCCGATTTAGATATTTTTTAGTTGAAAAATGTCTTCAAGAGAAAAAGAAGAAAGATTAATGTGCTCACTCTGCAAAGATACATTTAGGGAACCAAAAACATTAGGTTGTCTTCACTCATTTTGTTTGAGATGTTTAGAAATTTATATTCAAAGAAACCACTCAACTATTGATCTACCTTGTCCTGTTTGTAGAACACCTTTTCAATCAAAATCAAGTGAACAACTTGAAAATTTATCAACAGATTCATACCTTCTTGATTTACGCAATGCCCAGAAGTCATTAAATAATTTGCCAACTGTTACTCAAAAAAATAAAAAACAAAAACTCATTTGTTCAGATAAAGAAAATGAAGCAACTCATTATTGTTTGGATTGTCAAGAATATTATTGTGAAGTTTGTTCAAGACCTCATCAAACTATGAAAATAACAAAGAATCATCAAGTCGTTCCAATTGAACAAATGAATGATGAAGACCAAATTAAATCAAATTCTCGAATTTATTGTCAAATTCATCAACAAAAAGAAATGGAATTATTTTGTGATGATTGTAATGTATCAATGTGTTCATTATGTATATCTCAACATCCATCTCACAAAATCTTGGTTATATCTGATATCATTGAAAATGAAAAACAATTATTAATTGATTTGATCAATCAAGTAAGTTTATTTCTTTTTTTCTTTCTCTCTCTTTTTTTTTTTTTTTTTTTCATTCTTTCACTTTCACTTTACTATTAACAATTAACTAATTCTTCGATCAAGGTGAAACCTAAAGAGAAGGACTTTAGGGAAGGAATAACCAAATGTGAAAGTATTATTAGGCAGCTAGAAGTAGCTTCAACGACAACTCAAACTCAAATTAATCGATTTTTCAATGAGATTAGAACCAATTTCAACGATTTGACAATCAAAAAAGAACAAGAATTTTTGAAAAAATTGGATGAAATTGTAAGGGAAAAAAAGGAAGGATTAAAACTTCAAAAAGAGGAATTGAAATTTGGAATTGAAAGTGTTATTGGATCTTGTCAAATCATTGAATATTCCCTTTCTTTATCAAATAATAACAAGTATGATAATGGGAAATTGTTATCAATGAGGAAATTATATCAATCAAGATTAGATTATTTGGCAACTAATATTTGGAGAATTGAGCCAAACTATAATCCGTCCATTGAGTTTCTTATGAGTGAGATTGAAAAGGAATCAATTTATTCAAATATTTTAAATATTGGGAGTATTGACTCAAATGATATTTTGGCAGAGAAGTGTTTAATTTCAAGAAATAAGAAACAAATTATTTTCAAAGATGAAGAATTTAACTTTGAAATAATTTGTTATTCAAAAGAAGGAAATCAAATGAAAATTGGAGGAAATGGAAAGAGGTTTATAATTTATATTAATATTGAAGGGGAACAAAAGTATGAGAAACAAGAAGAGAATGAATGTGAAATTGTTGATTTGAATAATGGAAAATATGAAGTGAAAATGAAGTTGAAAAATGAAGGAAAACATTCAATATTTGTTCAATATGATGGACTGAATATCAATTCTTCACCTTTTCAAATTCAAGTATTTTTAAAATTGAAACAAAGAAATTATAATGAAATAAATCAACCAAAATTAACATTTGGATCACATGGAAATTGGGATGGTCAATTTAATTATCCTTATGGAGTAACAATTAATTTGAATGGAAATATTATTGTTGGTGATAATGGTAATCATAGAATTCAAATATTTGATTTTGAAGGAAAATTTCTTTCAACATTTGGATCACAAGGAAATGGAGATGGTCAATTTTATTATCCTTTTGGGGTAACAACTAATTCAAAAGGAAATATTATTGTTTTTGAGAGAGCTAATAGTAGAATTCAAATATTTGATTCAGATGGAAAATTTATTTCAAAATTTGGATCATTTGGATATGGAAATGGTCAATTCACTTATTTTGTCTCAATAATTCAGTTAGAACTCAATAATACAGTTGGAATTTGTGTTGATTTGAATGATAGAATTTATGCTTGTGATTTTAATAATCATAGAATTCAAATATTTGATTCAGAAGGTAAATTTATTTCAAAATTTGGATCGCATGGAAATGGAAATGGTCAATTTGAGAATCCAAGAGGAATTGCTATTAATTCAAAAGGAAATATAATTGTTTGTGATAATGGTCATCATCGAATTCAAATATTTGATTCAAAAGGAAAATTTCTTTCAATGTTTGGATCAAAAGGAAATGAAAATGGTCAATTTAATAATCCATCTGGAATCTGTGTTGATGTGAATGACAATATTTTTGTTTGTGATTACAGTAACAATAGAATTCAAGTATTCAATTCAAATGGAGAATATATCACACAATTTGGAGTGAATTATCCAACAGGTATTACAATTGATCCCAATACACTAAACATCATTGTTTGTGGAAATAATCAAAAAATTTCAATTTTTTGATTCAATAACAATAAATTCAGAATTCACACCTTTTTTTTTATGGAAATGATTACCGATTTTCAATTTATTGAGATCAACAAAATGAAAGTAGTAAAATTTATTCAATAAAATTTAATTTCTTCGAAAATTGTTTTTTTTTTGTATTTCTTGTTTATTTCATTATATTGATTAATAAAATAAAAGTTCATAATAATAATAATTCATTTTTGAACTTATTCATTCAAAAAAAAAAAAAAAAAAAAAAAAAACACAAAAAAAAAAAAAAAAAAAAATGAGTCACGAAAAAAAAAAAAAGTATTTTGTTTGTTTTGAGAATGAGAGAATACAACAGAATGATGTTTAAAACTGATTTGATTCCACAGACATTCAACAATTGATGTGCAGAGATTATAGAGAATTATTAAAGATTCAATTTATAAATCTAAATAGAACTTTTATAAATAAATAAATTACAGCCTTCTTCTTCCAATTTGGAGCTCATCATGGCATTATTCGAAGTGAAACAAGATGAGAACAACTTGTACCTCAAGACATTCCCTCCAAAGTCTTCTTATTTGATATTTGTTATCATTCTCTTCCTTGGAATTCTTGTAACATATTACCTCTATATGGGAATCTTATTCAGTATTATGCAGGTTCATTTTATATTCCTATTCTTTTTCATTTTGTATTGTTTTTTTCTTACTTTATTATTTATTTTATTTTTATTTTATTTTTATTTTATTTTTATTTTATGATTTCCATTTCATACCACATTTTAATCCTTATTTTTAATAATTAATAGATGAGTGTTGCACTTTTCTTTGCTGTTTCAGTCCTTGAAGGAATGGAAGTTGTTACTTTTGATATCAAAAAGGACTCATTAGTTATTGAGCGTTATGGATATTTTTATTTCTCGAAAAGAATTGAAAGAGGAAAATTAAGTGAGATTGTTTCAGTGAGAATAGAAGATAAAATATGGGGTCCTAAGACTCTTTCTAGACCTGTTGTTGTTTTTGAAGATGGAATCTCTCTTCCTTTATCTTCTTCTTTTACTGCAGAATCTTTTCAACCACTTTTAAAAATAATTGATGAATTCCTTGAAGCTTTGCCTCCCCTTGAAGATGAAGAGAATGAAGAGAAGGAAGAAAAAGAAGAAAAAGAAGAAAAAGAAAAAAAAGAAAAAAAAGAAGAGAAAGAAGAGAAAGAACAAGTCTTTAATACAGATGAAGAAAAGGATAAAGATGTATAAAGCTAATGTTATATATTAAAGCCTCAACGCGAAAGAGGGATAATGTCAAACAAGGGAACAAGTTTAAAGATGTAATAAATTGAAGAACTTTGTCTTCCTTTGTGAATCAATCAATTTATTTTCCAAATAAAAACTTTTTTCAAAAACAAAAAAAATCAATAAATATAACTTGAAAATCGGATCACTCTTTTCTAAAAGTTTGGAAGATATCAAAAATCTGTCAAAATGCTCAAAATTGGCTTTCCTAAAGTAATCTTGAAATTAAATTCTAACTGCATCGTAATAATTGAAGGCCTTGCAATAAAAACTGATTCAGTCTCCAAAAATACAGGGCATGAATGAAGATTTGATCAAACGCTTTATTGTTGAGGCATCCCCCTATCCAGTTATATTTCTCAAAGATACAGAGTTCCTTCCTTTAGCCCGTAAACCAAGAATTTCAAATTCAAGCTCGATAAAAACCTTGCATAGAATCCTTGTTAATCCTAAACTCCCTCTTAAAGGATTACCAAAACAATTATGTGAGCAAGCCTATTTTCAACAATTCGACAACCTGCGACTCGTTTACATGACTCACGGTCACACTTGGATCAAAAATACTTATTATCAACAATAAAAGAGTTCATTAAACAAGCATTTGCTCTTGGGCTTCATCAGCAAGATCTTGAGGAAATTGAAAAAAAAAAAATTCAAAATTCTTTTTGGCGCCAAAATTCTCTTTTTTTGATTTTTTTTTGATTTTTTTTTTATTTCAAATCCAAACGATTCATTCATTCATTCAATTTATAGCTCGTAATAACAATCTCATGATTCTCTTTGAGATACTCTAATTCATCTTTTTTTTATAGTTCATTGTTAGAATTAACTCAATTTTCTCAAAAATTGAAGAAAAATTGAAGAAATTTCAAAAAAATTTGAATTGCCATTGAAAATTTGAACAATAATAAGTTGTATGATATTATAAGAACAATGAATTGTAATAATTGATTGTGACAATTGATTCAATGATTGATTGATTTGTATGCGATTTTGTTAACAATATGTTCATTGATAACAAGAATTAACAGAGAAAGATGAATAGGTCAATGAGAAAAATTAGTTGATGTTAAGAATTAATGAATTAATTTGAGAAACTCAAAAGGAGTGACAACTGAAAGGATCATATAGGGATCCATTTCTTAAAGCAAAATTATAATTTCTTTTGATTCTAATTTAATTGTAATAGAATTAGCATTTGAAAGACATTGCAATCAAAAAGAGAAAGAAGATATCCTTGCAAAGAAATAACTTGAATTCAGGTAAACCCCATTTTCATTATTATTATTCCTTCTTTCTCAAATATATATAGTGATTGAAATTATAATTGATATAGTTGTGATTGGCAATATATTTTCATATACATCCTCAGAAATTCAGAACATCAAAGGGTTATAAAATAAGGAAAGGAAATAAGATTTTTTGAAACTTCAGATTGTATATTGACTTGGAATTTAAATTGAATTGAATTCAATTTTGTTTTTTTTAAAAAATGAAAGAAGATGAGTTAATTCTTGCTGGAAAAAATGGATCTGTTGACAAAGTTCGTGAATTATTAAAAAGAACGGATATAGATGTCAATATGATGGATCAAGAAGATTGGACATGTTTATTATATGTATGCTATCATAATCATATTGAACTTCTTAGATTATTATTATTAGATTCTAGATTTGAATTAAATCAACCTGGAACTCATCTTGAATCTACATGTTTCTATTTAGCTTGTGCAGAAGGACATTATCAAATTATTTCATTGTTACTATCTGATGAAAGGGTTGATGTTAATAAACCAATTCACCAAGGTACAACTCCCTTTTTTATTGCTTGTCAAAATGGACATTTAGAAGTCGTCCGATTATTATTAAGTTCTCCAAGAGTTAATGTGGAAACAGTGATGCCAGATGGAAAAACTCCATTTTTTATTTGTTGTGAAGAAGGACATTTAGATATTCTTAAACTACTCCTTGTAAATCAAAAGATTACTGTGGATTGTAAAACTCAAGATGGAAAGACTCCATTTTTTGTAGCTTGTGAAAAAGGACATCTTGAACTTGTTAAATGGATGTTAACGAATCCAATGAGATTAGATTTAAACTCTTCATGTAATGATGTATCTCCTATTGAACAAGCAACATTGAATTCAATGAAAGAGTCAATGAATTTTAAACATCACAATTTTCTCCAAATTATACATTTATTAGAAAAAACTAAAGATGAAAAAAGAAAGACTCAAGATTTTCTTTCAGGTTTTATTTTTTTTTAAAAAAAAAGTTTTCGAAATTTTTTACAAAAAAATTAAAAAAAACATCAAAAAACAAAACAAAATAAATAAAATAATAGATATTTGTTTTTTAGCTTGGACACAACAATGGGATTTAGTTAAAGAAAAACTTTCTTCTCCAAAATTATCTTTTAAAGAAGAAGATGATTTTACATTATTACATTGGGTTTGTTGGTATGGGAATGTTGAAATTTTAAAGATACTTTTAGAAATGAGAGAAAAAATTAATTTCAATAAGCAAGATTTAAATGGAATGAGTCCACTTTTCATTGCTTGCAATTTTGAAGAAATTGAAGTTTTAAAACTCTTGTTGAAAGAAAGACAACTTAAAATTAATATTCAAGATAATGAAGGAAATACTCCATTTCATCATGCTTGTCGACTTGGTCAAAAAAATGTTATTGGACAATTACTTCAACATGGTGGAGTAGCAATTCGAAAAAAGAATAGAGAAGGAAAAACATGTTTAGATTTACTTCCAAATGATAATTTTGTTGTATCACTTGTTAGAAATTATGATACAGGTAATGTTATTATCCCTTTTTTTTTTTTATTCTTTCTTTGAATAAAAAAGAATGAATAACTCTTTGTAATGAAAGAATAATTTTTCTAATTTTTTAATATAATAATGAATTCAAATAGAGGAAACGTTTTTGGAATACATTGAAAGTTGTTTTCAATATGAGGAAGTGATTTTTATGGATGAAGTTTTAACAGAAGAACATGTAAAACATATCTCCAGATTAATGAGATCATCAAAGAATCTTCGAGTTTTTATGTTTATTTTTTTTTTTACTTGTTTTTTCTTTCCTTTCCTTTCCTTTTGTTTTTTTGAAGTAATTTAATTCAAAACAAAACTAACAATTAGATTAAGGAATTGCGGATTAAATTCATCAGGTGCTGCAGCAATACTTCGTTCATTGATTTGGAATCTAGAACATTTGAATACCAGTTTAAAATTTATAGAGTTTTGATTTATTACTTATTATTCATTTTAATTACAAACAAAAAAGAAAAGAAAGTATTTAAAACTCATTCCTTTTTTTTTTTTTTTTTTTTTTTTTTTTCCTTCTTCAGAATAGATGATATATTATTAAATGCTTCACATTTTGATGGACTTGAATCAATTCCAAATAATATTCTTAAAAAAGGAACAAAAGCGGCAATTATGTACTTACTTGAAAAGTATAAAGAAACAGATTCAACACAACTCTATAGAACTAAAGTTTTTGTACTTGGATTTGAAAAAGTCGGGAAATCTTCATTACTGAATTGCTTATTTCCTTTGATGGAAGTTGTTAAAATTCAAGGATTATTACAAAAAAAGAATTGCTTTCTCAAATTAGAAGGAAAGTATTTATCAAGATGTACCGACGAAAGTTATGAAGAGGTAAAAGAAGAATACACTCTTGAAGAGAAACAATGGACTATTACTGACCTTAATAACTCAGGACTTCATCTCCAATCACATGCTAAATCGAAAAATGATTTAAAAATATTTTTTGAAAGTGATGATAGAAAAAGAATTTGGTTAGAAAGACTTCGAAGAGTTCTTGGACTTTTACCTCCATCAGGAATTTATACTCAACAATATCAAGTTCATCCTTTAATATTAGAAAAATTAAAAGGAATTTCAAAATTGGATCTTACAATATGGGATTTCTCAGGTGGAAGTGACTTTTATAACTATCATCATCACTTTTTATCTCCAAGAACTATTTACTTAGTTGTTTGGAGAATGGATGAAGGAGAAGATGGATTAAATCGACTTGATTTTTGGCTTAAATCTTTGGGTATTAAATTCTTTTCAAATAAGAAAGTTATAGAGAGAAAAGGATCAAATATCCCATCTTATTACACGATTCAGAGTGGTGACCTTCAAATCTCTGTTCTCATCATTGGAACCTTTTTGGATGATTCCAAAGTCTTAAAAAAAGATTTTCAAAATCGAAGGAGTAAAGTTTTTGACCTCAGTACCAAAAATGGATTCCTTGAAACACATATTCACTACTTTGAAGTAAGCTCTGATACCCTTGATAATATTGATTCCCTTCAACGGGCTGTCATTTTTCATGCTTTGAGTCACAATTATATTGGAGAAATTATCCCATCCCCTTTTGTTGCAATTGAAAATGCTTTACCTTCACTTAGAGAACAATATAAAGATTTTCCAATTGTGAGTATCCAAAAGATTATAGATTATTGTAATTATCACTCTTCAATTGAATTTAATCAGGAACTAGTCAAAGAAGGTCTTCGAATGGTCCATGGATGGGGAGATTGTGTTTATTTTGAGGAGCCAGAGGTTTTATCAAACATTGTTGTCTTGGATCCTAATTTCTTGACCAAAAAAAAATTGTCATCCTTTTTACAATTGAGAGGAGGGAATCAAAACCATGTTACCCTAGGTGCAATCAAACACAATGAAATTGATCTCTTTTGGCAAGATTATCAACACTTGATCCCAATACTTCCCTTCTTATTTAGTCTCCTTCAAAAATTTGATGTTTCAATTCAACTCAAAACAAAGAAAAATATTATTGCTACTCAAAGTCGAAAATCTAGTAGGAAAATGAGTAAAAGTGATAGACGTGGAAGTGATTTGAGTAAAGTAGATAGACGTACTAGTGAAACGACCAAAGTGGATAGACGTACTAGTGATTTGAACAAAATAGACAAGCGTGCTAGTGAAGTGAGTAAAGTAGATAGACGTACAAGTGAAACCAACAAAGTGAATCGACGTACTAGTGATTTGAACAACAAAACTGAACCAAGTCAAAGTCTTAGGAAGAAAAGTGAAAAAATGGAAAAAATTGAAAGGAATGAAAGTGAAACAAAAATTGATCAATTTTACCAACAAAGAAGTCTCATTCCACACTTCTTACCAGAAAAAGAACCTAATTTTGAGAACCATTGGCCAAAACTACAACCTTTAGGAACTATTCAAGTTGAAAGAAAATTTCAATTTAATAAAATAATTGTAGAGTTAACATCAAGATTAATTTCAAAATTTCATGAACTTATCGTTGATGATATCATTTGGAGATATGGAGCCCTTATATGTATTCAAGATACTCTAGGATTATTTAAATTAGATATTTTAAGAAATACACTTCAAATTTCCATTCGAGGTCAAAATCAAAAAGTTTGTCTAGGCTTAATCAATTCAATTTCAACCCATGTTTCAATTATTTGCTTCAAATATTTAGGTTCAGGATTTTCTTTAGTTATTCCATCCCCATATTCACCTGAAGTCCTTCTCGATTTTAATGATCTAATTCAAGATGTTAAACTCCCTCCTAATTCAAGGACTTTAGTATGTCCTCAAACTAAAATTCCTATCCATTCTGAAGATATACTCATTAGTCTAGGTATCCTTGGTGCTTCATCTGAAGAGGAAAATACTCAAGTGATAAAGAAAAATGTTGAATCATTCAATTTTAATGAAAGTGAAAAACAAAAACGCTTTGAAATTATGACAGTTATAGAAGATGCGTTCATTCAAAATCGAAAGATTTATGTTTTACTCCAATCTATTCTTGGTAAAATGGATATTAGTACTTCTATTGTAAATAAGGCTCTTGCAATTAATAATCAAGAACTTCAAAATTCTTTTGTAAATTATTTCAATCAAATGTCTATGCATCACAAAATGGATCCACAATCTTTCAAAAAACATGATTGGATAGCTACTTCAAATAAAAATCAAAGAATAAACTATTTACAATTCTTTGGAGATTATCTATCAAAATTTAGAAATGAAGAATGGAACCTTCAAAATTCAGTTTGATTTCTTTATTTTATTTTTTCTTTTTATTTCTTTATTTCCTTTTCTTTTTCTTTTCTTTGTTTTATTTTGTTTGTTAATTTTTCTTAATTTCATTTCCAAAGGAACCTTTAATCCCAATGTTACATGGAACAAATGAAAATATTGCTTTAAGTATTGGCGAGAAAGGATTTGGATCTGCTGAAACATTTTATGAACCATCTTATGGCAAAGGTATCTTTTCATTTTCATTTCTTGATTGAATATTTAACTTCAAAAATTAAACTTCAATATTCAAAGGAATCTACTTTACAAGTAATGTTGAATATGCAATGAGTTTTTCTCAAGAAACAAAAGAAAAAGTTGTAATTCTTTCATTAGTTAATCCAGGAAATATGTATCCAGGTAATTTTATTATTATTATTATTATTTCAATTTTTATCTCCTCAACTTAATTTGAAATCAATAAAATAATTTAGTAACTGAAAGTCCCCAAAATAATCCTAATTATGTTAATCAACCTTGTCGTCCTGGATATCAATCACATTGTTTATGTAATTTTAAATTTAACTTATTTATTTCTGAATTTCACTTCAAAAAAAAAAAAAATAAAATAAAATAAAAATAAACTTTCAATTAAATTAGTGAAAGAAAAAACAAGGAATGGATTACCAGTTTCAGGAACTAACAAAGGGAATTTTGTTGATGAGCTAATTGTATTTGAACCAGCACAATGTCTTCCAATATTTATCTTATACTTGAACCCTTAAAAAAACTTAAAGAAATAGAAATAGTAATAGTAATGATAATGGAAATGAAATAGAAATGGAAGACAAAATTTAATTAAATGAAGATTCTATTAGGTAAAAATCTTTGATCATGTATGAGTTAAAATTCTTTGTAATTAGGATAGAAGAAAAAGAAAAAGAGAAAGAAAACCAATAAGAATTAGAATAAATTAATTCTTGTATTCCTCCAAATTGAACATAGTTATATTAATTATTAATTATTATTATTTTGAGATTCCATCCTCTTCTATCATTTCTTGATCTTCTTGATATTCTTGTTGTTCTTGATGTTCTTGATGTTCCTGTTCTTCTTGGTTCACTTCTTGTCTTTGATTTTCTTGTTCTTCTAATGGATAACCAAGAACTCTCTCAAAGTAAGCTTTACTAAGTAAAAAGTCTGTTGAAAAGTTTCCAGAATTACATAGATAATTGAGAACCATTTGATTTTTCATTATATCTACAAAAGGGTTGGAATGAACACCATCTCTTGATGTCGCAACAATGTTACTGGTCATAAGAGGGTGAAAATCAATGATTGGTACTTTTGCTCTTCCTAACTGGTAATAAGAAATATCATTATAAATTTTTGATAGCAATGCTGTTTGATAGCGTTTATCAGCAGGTTTTTTGGGAGGGTAATGAGCATTCATTGTATTCCAAAGAAGTGGAACCATTTTCTTCTTTTTAAAATTTTCCTCATAAAATTTGGCAATATTGTCCATTAGATCAACAAACATTTTAACATTTCCTGGGAGAGGTAAAAATTGGGAATGAGCTCCAAGATTTAGAATTACAAGGTCAATCGTTGAATTTCTTAGGACATCTTGAATTGTTTTGTTTGCATTATCTCTTGCATTT
>ERZ778024.2516-NODE-2516-length-15779-cov-56.941554_pt1 | contig 15779 bp, 17 predicted proteins | sample MGYA00375754_ERZ778024 | MGnify/ENA primary metagenome ERZ778024 (study PRJEB29350, sample SAMN05389827) | bioreactor metagenome | isolation source: Thiocyanate bioreactor | place: South Africa: University of Cape Town | collected 2014-02-18 ...
TATTATATAGTAACGGTGGACCGATAATTTCTGTTCAAGTAGAAAATGAATATGGCAGTTATCCAACGTAAGTGACTACTTCGTCAAGTTGTAATAAAAAGAAAACTAGATATTATTAAGATGCGATCATGGATATATGCGATATTTGCGTGATATATTTCGTGAATATTTGGGAGACAATGTGGTTTTATTTACGGTTGGTATGTTCATTGAGAACGTTATTTTATGAATTCTAAAACCGTATCCTCTGTAGATGATAATGTAATTGAACATTTACGGTGTGGAACAGTTCAAGGTGTCTATGCTACTGTTGATTTTGGTACTGATGCTGATATCACTCAATCATTTGACTGTCAACGACAGTATGCACCACATGGTCCACTTGTTAATACAGAGTTTTATGTTGGATGGCTCGATCTTTATGGTCATGAGCATTCAACAGTTTCGACAGAAGCGACTGTTAAAACTCTCGATGACATGTTAGCTATGGGTGTGAATGTCAATTTTTATATGTTTCATGGCGGTACAAACTTTGGATTTACGTCAGGTTAGTTTTATGAATGATTGAAATTTATTTATTTTATTTCATAGGTGCAAATCCTGAGTATACTCCACAGCCAACATCGTACGATTATGATGCACCAATATCAGAATCAGGTTTTTTTTTAGTGTGACTAGCCAAAAAAAAAAACTCATTCGTTATTTAAAAAAAGGTGATATCACATCGAAATTTCTCGCTATTCGAAACGTTATTGGTAAATATTTACCGCTGCCTTCATCACCTATACCAACTAATAATACTAAGAAAGCATATGGAACGGTTGAACTAACATTTGTAATCATCATTCTACTTCATATATGTCATATTTTTATTAGTACAATATTTTTAGAAACAATCATTGTTGAGTTATCTTAAAACAAATTCACCACATTGTGAAATATCGATCTATCCGAAAACATTTGAACAACTTGGACAAGTAGCTTGATATTTCTAATCTAATTAAATTTCATATGACAGATATCGATTATTGTTAGAACACTGCGTTTGTTGTTTATTCAACAATACTCAATGATCCAGAAGTAGAAGGGAAAGTACTTGATTTAGCAGGCGTGCATGATTATGCTTATGTGCTGTTGGGTGAGGTAACTAACATTGTTACGAAAATCATCTCATGTTTACAGAATAATATCATAGAAATCCATTGGAACTGCATATCGAAGTAATAGTTCATCAACTAAACTTACGATCCGAGTAGCAGACAATAAAGAAACAACTTTGAATATCATTGTGGAAAATATGGGTCGACTCAATGATGGAACTGATCTTTTAGATACTAAAGTAAAATAAATATAGTAAAATGTATCCTGCATAACTGATTGCTCATTTTAATTTCATAGGGTTTCATAAGCAATGTTACATTGAGTGGTGAACTTCTTCTCAATTGGAATATGTGTATTTCTGGACCACTTTTCGATCAAGCTCCAAACATTCAACTCCATTCATTATCAAATTCTAATTCTCACTTATTTAGTTTTGATCCAAATGCACCAAATATCTATACAGGAACATTTTCAGTACCAGATAAAACTCCATCTGATACATTTCTTCTTCCAATGGTTGGTTCGAATAATTATTGGCATAAAGGTATTGCTTATGTAAACGAACAAAATCTCGGTCGATATTGGCCAGTGATGGGACCACAAGTTACACTTTACACGCCAGGTGTATGGTTAAATCCATCTGGTGATAATTCATTGACAATAATCGAATTGTTATCATCAGCATGTGGCAATGAGCAAACATGTTCACTACAACTTGTTGATTATCCAATTCTATCTATGAAGACATTTTAGTTATTGCAGTTCTAGATAATCGTTATGAATCACTCAGAGTATCGCAGTAGACCATCTGTCGCAAAAATCTCACGTTTTCATTTTCAAACAATTGAATATAGCCTTGATAAGTCCTGTTTATAATTTTCTCTTATCTTCATATGGTCTAAACTGTCGCTCTTATCGAAAACCCCTTGAGTCTTTTGCGTTTTTATTTCAGTTTATTTTTATATAAGCAAACTAGAGCATGTACTTCCACCTGAGTATTTTGCTCGCACTTATTATTGGCTTCTTTGTAAGACAATCGATTTCGTTTGAATATAGAATTGAACAAGTTTATTATTTGCTTAGGTACAATGTCAATCACAACGATCATTCTCGATTGATTATGATAATAATACATTTCTCAAAGATGGAAAACCATTTCAATATGTCAGCGGATCTATTCATATGTATCGTGTACCGATGGCATATTGGCATGATCGACTTAACCGAATGAAAGCAGCAGGATTAAACGCTATACAAACATATGTCTTTTGGGATCAACATGAAAAAGTACAAGGTGTTTATGATTTCGAAGGCAATAATGATTTAGTTGCGTTTATTAAAATAGCACAATCATTAGATTTACTTGTTATTCTACGTGTTGGACCGTGAGTAGAATTCATTGAATGATTTCTCGATATTGTTGCTGTTATTACTTGAGATATATTTGTGGTGAACATGAATTTGGTGGATTTCCATGGTGGCTTTTACGAAATACAACTGATATTAAATTTCGACAGATGAATGATGGTGCAAACAACCTTGTTCATTCATACACCCTCTAATTCTATTTTGTTTTCATAGTTTATATTAAAGCTGTGACTCGATGGATGAGTATTCTTTTGCCAAAGATGCGGCCATTATTATATAGTAACGGTGGACCGATAATTTCTGTTCAAGTAGAAAATGAATATGGTAGTTATCCAGCGTAAGTATCATTGGATTTCGATGATAAGTAAATGATTATTATGATTCAGATGTGATCATGGATATATGGGATATTTACGTGATTTATATCGTCAATATTTAGGTGACGATATTGTTCTATTTACTGTTGGTCAGTATTTTACATAGATATATTTATGATGCGAAATATGAGAAATTTAGATGGTGATGGTGACGGATATTTACGATGTGGAGCAGTTAATGGCACATATGCAACGGTTGATTTCGGTCCTGGAGCTAATCTTAATCAGTCATTTGCTACTCAACGTCACTATGCACCACATGGTCCACTTGTTAATACAGAATTCTATGCTGGTTGGCTTGATCTTTGGGGTCATAATCATTCTACGGTTTCAACAGAAGGTATTGTTAAAACTCTCGATGGAATGTTATCTATGGGTGCGAATGTTAATTTTTATATGTTCTATGGTGGTACAAACTTTGGATTTACGACAGGTTAATATATACATCGATATTTATTCAAATTATAACTGTCTTTTTTTTTCGATTATCTAGGAGCTGATCCTGGTTATAATCCACAACCAACATCCTACGATTATGATGCACCCATATCTGAGCCAGGTTAGTTCATACTTTGACATTAATCAATGTTGTTTATGTATGTATATATATCAAGGCGATATTACGTCTAAATTTATCGCTATTCGAAATGTCATTGGCAAATATTTACCATTACCAAGTGATCCTATACCAGCTAACAATACGAAGAAAGCATATGGAACTGTTCAATTGACATTTGTAATCATCATTCTACTTCATATACGTAATATCTTTTTTTGTTAATACAATCTATTTAGAAACAATCATTGTTGAGTTATATTAAAACAAATTCACCACATTGTGAAACATCAATCTATCCGAAAACATTTGAAGAACTCGGACAAGTATATCAGTTTCATTTTATTATTATTATTTTGATCAATCAAATAACTACTACTATTTAGAATCAAGCTTTCGTCGTTTATTCGACGGTACTCAATGATCCAGAAGTAGAAGGAAAAGTATTGGATCTGAGTGGTGTGCATGATTATGCTTATGTTCTACTCGGTGAAGTAAATAATCGAATTGATAAATGTCTTTTTTTGAAATTTATTATATCATGTGATAGAAATCAATCGGAAGTGCATATCGAAGTAATAGTTCATCGACTAAACTTACAATTCAAGTATCAGGCAATAAAGAAACACATCTGAATATCATCATCGAAAACATGGGTCGATTAAATTATGGTGGCAATCTTTTCGATATGAAAGTATATTGAATAGTATCGATCGTCATTTTGAATATACAAAAGATTCTATTTTTTATATAGGGTTTGATAAACAATGTGACATTGAATGGTGAAACTCTTCTCAATTGGAATATGTGCATCTCTGGGCCACTTTTCGATAAAGCTCCGAATAAGTTTACTCAAAATCAACTTCAAGAGTACATTCAATTCTATTCATCATCAAATTCTAATTCTCATTTATTTAGTTTTGATCCAAATGCACCAAATATCTATACAGGAACATTTTCAGTACCAGATAAAACTCCATCTGATACATTTCTTCTTCCAATGGTTGGTTCGAATAATTATTGGCATAAAGGTATTGCTTATGTAAACGAACAAAATCTCGGTCGATATTGGCCAGTGATGGGACCACAAGTTACACTTTACACGCCAGGTGTATGGTTAAATCCATCTGGTGATAATTCATTGACAATAATCGAATTGTTATCATCAGCATGTGGCAATGAGCAAACATGTTCACTACAACTTGTTGATTATCCAATTCTTGATAAGAAAACAACACTCGGTGCACCTGCTCTATTTAAACGAAATTTATAATAAATTTATTTTTGATTGGTAGTTTGAGAAAAAGTGTCATCTTATTAGAAGATCTTTTATGATTTGAACAAAATAAGAATTACAATAATTATTTTAAGCTGCACGTCATTCTAGTTTTTTTTTCTTATGGTAAGACGCTAAATTGCAAATACTTGGCGGGGGTTAACAATCTCGTTGATATTTATCTACGCAGTTCTATCAACAAATACAGAGTACATCATTATCAAACAAAGAATTTCAATTCGATCGACCGGAATTTGTTCTTTCTCTATATGAATGAATAATCATATGTTTCGACTATAAACTGTACCATTAAATTTAAAAGAGACTATTTTACATACAACTCTCGTCATCAAGAGTAAATGCCGGTAAAGTATCACTCAAGAAAACAACCTTTGTGTATATCATATATTATATTTGTGCATTTTATCGTGTCTTTTTTCGTTCGATTGAGTTTAAGGTTTTTTTTTCTTTCTTCCTTTCTGTAAGAAATCTAATATCAAGGTACCATATGTATATAGTTACAATGATAAGACATATACAGAGAAAATAAAACAACGGCAACAATAACGTACTTCAATAGAAATTTTCGAAGTGTATAATAAAATCTTCAAGTCTTCTTGTTGTTTCAAACGAAATCAGATTATAAAAATATGTCGAAATCAAATAAGCAACACGGTAAATTTTCTCCTTGACTATGGAATTTATGATTTCTTATTCTATCGAATAGTTGTATCGACAACTGCTAATCAATCAGCTCGAGTACAGTCTATTGATTATACGGCACTCGATACATTTCGGTAAAGAGCAAGAACTCATCTCAGAAAAAAATTGTTTATAATTGAAGTAAATATCGGAAATTATTTTCAGACGAGAAATGATACAGAAAGAAGAAGAATCTAATCGTACATGGAAAGCTAAATATGATCCATGGTTGATCAATGGTTATCAGCAAGTAATAGTCATTGTTATTAATCATAGTCAACAAATATCTCCTAGATGTATGACAATGTATTTAAAATGCGCAATAAATCAAGTTCGATTCATGTGAGTTCTCTTCAACGTCCTGAATGGCAGCAACCAATCGATATTCTCCCACCAATAACCAAACGTTTACCAGGACAACGTCGTCGACGTATCCTAGGCTCATTTCCTCAGACTGAAAACGATGTGAGTTGCAGTAGAAAATCCAAACCAAGGCAATTTCTTTTGAAATAACATAAATTTTGATCGATGACATACTTCCTTATGAAGTAATTGATGTATATGACAAAGGAAACAAAGATCTTTATTGAGTATAGACAAATCAGCAATAAAAAGATATTGTTTTTTTATACAAATAACATCGATCATTGCTTTTATATGTTATTAGAAAATTGGTTGGCGTTTATTACCCGAACAGGCAATAGATATCTATGGTTCGAACTCAGCAAATATTCCTCCGTTACCAAGTCGATACAAGTTCTCAAGTTGCCCTGTAGAAAGTTTTTCATAATTACTAATGAGCAGTTTTGATCTTTGTAATAGTTGTATTTGTATACGAATAAATAAATAATAGAAATTCAATTAATGGACAATGATCAATGCATCAATTGACCGTTGCCTATGGTCTGTCTAATACTTTATCATCATTCGAGCCGAGCAAAGAAGAAAAAAAGAAGACGAAGAAGAAAAGAAAAAAGAAAAGAAAAGAAAAGAAAAGAAAGAGAACATTGTTATAGAAAAAAAAAGCTTTTTCGTTGCGTTCTTTCTTCTTTGCGTACTCGTCCTCTCTGACTCTTTTTTTGACAATTACGAATAAGCAATGGTGCCGTTTATTCCTGCTACTGCTATTGCTCGACGACGATGATCGTTGCAAAAGAGAAAGAGAGCAGAAAGCAGTAAAAAAAAACGCAGAACGTGCATTTTTTTTAGTGCATGGAGTCGTATATATATATGTGTGTGTGTGTGTGTGTGTGTGTGTGCGCATCCAATCTCACTAGTTGTTCGCATATTTACAGATATTCAAGTCGAAAGAAAACGCCCGTGTGAAATTATCGAGATGATTTCCTTTGTAAAAATATCATTTTAATCGCTATTCAGGATGATCTAATTATCTATCTATCAGATAAGACTAATCTTGTCAGTAGTCATGTCCTTGAATTACTTTTTAACAAAACGACGAAAACAATGTCTGTCAATATTATTCATCCAATATCTGATCAACATCCCCGCTAATCTCTTTATTTTACTTTGACGCGAGTATTTTTCTTATCAGATCTTGTTGTTTTTTTTGTTGTAGATTTTTTTGTAATTCAAATTTCAAAACCAAATTTATCATGGGACACAAAGGAACTAAACATAAGAAAGATTTAACTCATCTTTCCGAAGAAGAAATCGATCGTTTAACTAAAAATACGACTTATTCAAAGCAACAAATTCAAGATTGGCATCAAGGATTTCTTCGGTATGAACAAATAAACGAAAGAAAAAAATGCCCTTTTTTCTTTTTTCATCGTTATACAAAATCAAATAATTTGTTCTTTTTCTCTGTACATAGTGATTGCCCAAATGGCAAACTGGATAAAAAGAAATTTTTAGAAGTGTACAAAGTATATTATTTATTTAGCAATTCATATGTAAACTTTGTCATTTTATTATAGAAATTTTATCCTGAAGGCAAAGCAGAAAAATTCTGTGGACAAGTTTTTAAAACATTCGGTAGATTTCAACGTTTTTTTTTCCTAAATAAAACAGATAATTAACTAATGAAATTATTTAGATTCGGATGATAATGGTTATATCGATTTCGTTGAATTTCTCATTGCTGTTAATATCACATCGCATGGTTTGTTCTTTAGAGAATTTATTCTTTGGAATTAATTTGCGGTTTCTTTCTTTTTTTTTTCTTTTTGTCTCAGGTGATATTCGAGAAAAACTTCGACTAGCTTTCGATATGTACGATATGAATAAAAATGGAAAGGTAATTATGATTATTTTCGAATTTTGAATATATTCAAAAGATAAGTCTATTTCGATGGTACAATGAACTATGTTAAGAAATTCTCATGAGAATTTAAATGAGACTAATAAGAGTTCATATATTCAATATAGTATATATATATATATATTTTTCCCTAAAAATGCAGAAGAAGAAGAAAAAAGAACTAATCAAATTTTTTTCTATATAACTTACGCTCGTTTAGTATTATATGCGTATATATAATATATTGATTGATATGAAAGAAAAATAGTGAAGTCCATCTGTTAGACATTCATATAATTCGCATATCTTCTAATTTTTTTCTCGTTACAATTGCCAATTGACATTATTCTTCGAGAGAGAAAGAATCTGGATAAACATAAGTTCGGATGTTTCCTCTGTTTTGATAATGAGTGATGAGAATATATATATGCATATAGTATCGCATCAACGCACACAGTGATTGTTTAATATAATCGCGCTTTCGACATACAACACCAATCGTATGACTAAATAAACTGAATACAAATTAGATTTATTCAGATGCGCCTCGTCCAATGATAAGAATGATTCGTTTTCTCTTTCATTTATCGTAAATAAAGGCGAAAAGTCAAGTAATCGATGAGCGTAGCGTATAAAAAGAAAAGCTGTACGGATGAATAATGATATTATTCAGTCTTTTTCTTTTCGCTCATCGTTAACACGAGTGAATAAAATTTATTGACGTAATTATGGGAAAGTCGAATAGTAAAACTGTTAGTACAGAATTAACAGATGATGCTATTGAACGTCTAACAAAAAATTCGAGTTATACACCCGAACAAATTCGACAATGGCATGCAGCTTTTCTACACGATTGTCCAGATGGAAAATTAACTCCACGACAATTCACTGAGGTTTATAAAAAATTCTATCCTGAATATGAAGCAGAGGAATATACTTCTCATGTGTTTGTTACATTCGACACTGATCGCAATGGTTTTATCGATTTCACTGAGTTTCTACTTGCAGTTAATATCAATTCGAATGGAAGTGTTAAGGATAAACTTGGTCTTACATTTGATATCTACGATATTAATAAAAATGGACAAGTAAGCATAGAAAATAATAGCGAAGTCAAGTGCATACGTATGCGTCATTATTAATCGATCTTTTTTTTTTAATATTGATTGAACATGTTGATAGAGATAAGTAGTTTCGAAGTGATTAATACCTTTTGTTGAATAATCGTTGATGTTAAGATGAATAATGATTTCATTTACTCTTTCGTTTAGATCGATAAAAAAGAAATGACCAAAGTCATAACGGCTATTTATGATTTGTTAGGTATGTTTTTTTGGTTATTGAATATCGATGGAAGTATTGTTTTTTGTTTGTGTTTCGTTGTAGGCGAAGAAAATCGTAAAGGAGATAATGCACCTGACAATCGTGTGAAGAAAATCATGGACAAATTAGATATCAATGATGATAAAAATATTTCACGAGATGAATTCGTTGAAGGCTGTCTGAAAGATGATGTTCTCCGACAACTATTGGCACCTAACGTTTAAAACTCAATTCCAACATCCTTATAATAACGAATTTGGATTTTATTTTTCTCTCTCTCTCTCTTTCTCACTAATTAAATCTATCTGTCTACCAGATTTTTATTTCGATTAGTTCTATTCAATTGCTTGCTTTATTTGTTTTGTATATGTATGGTAATAATTTAGAGCGTCGTTTGCTTTGTCTTCTCCTTCTTCTTCTTTTTTTAAAGAAAACATTCAATATCGTTTGTTTGTCGTTTTCTTTTTCATTTTTAAAATACTGCTTCCTTTTTGTCCTTTTATTCATATCCTTAAGTTTTTTTTTCAGGCTCATTTCTTATGTCTTCGCAAAAACAAAAGGAACAACTGTTCGTGCCATAGTGATGTTCAATGAATATCTGTATACGATTCAAAAATAAATAAATAAATAAATAAATAATAAAATACCAACGAGATTTTGATGATTTGACAAAAAGCAAAACGAAAAACACTCTTGCCAAAAAATTCGGTTATCGTCAAGCACATGCTTTCGTATGAAGATGATGATGCCACCGGCATGAATAATTATATTATAGTCAACATTAAACAAAAAGGAAAACAAATCATGTTATGATTAGATGTCTCTCCCTACGCCTTGCAGACTTAGTCAATTTGCTGCCATTTATCGACTCGGAAAAGAAAAAAATTCTTATTAGATGTTATGCATAAAGAATTATGTACGTGTGATAGACGAATTTATATGAATGTTATTCAGCGAAACGTGATATATAATAAAATAATGTGCAAACATTGAAATCGATGCTATATTATAAAGTTATCAGTCATTTGACAACAGTGTTACTTTACTCTATTGATTGTTTGATTGAGATTTATCGTTCAAACTCTCTCGACTTCAATTACGTAAAATTCGTTTTTTTCATTTTGACAAGATTCTATCTTTGTACCAATAATTTTTATCTATTTACTTCTCCTCTTTCGTTTTCTTTTCTCTTTCTTCTCTGATTACTTTTCTTCATCATCTCTAAACAACAAAAAAAAACGAAAGAAAAACAAAACGACTTACACTATCAACGAAATAGATAGAAAAAAAAACGAATATCACAGCTCATCAAAACAGTTGTGCTTGTCTTGTCTAATAAAAGCTAAGAATTAATTATCATGGCAAGCAGTGACTCAGAAACAGAAACACATTCGAAACCGAATTTCTTTCAACGAATATTTTCATCGAGAGGTTCGAATGCTTTGGGACTTTCGTCTTCACATCGAATGCGAACGAGTTCAATACTCAATCCAAGTTTTGTATCATTAAATGAATTGTTACGAATGAAACGAACAACAGAACAATCGCCAATGACTATCGATGAATCTTTAGTTGATATTTCAGTCAATGCTGAATCAGATATTTCATCATTAGTAGATCGATCAAGAGGAACGATGGGTACGTTTAACTCAGCACGTGTAAGTTGTGTACTTTTGATAAGAATGAATATAAACAAAAAACTTCGTATAGATTGCAACAGCAGTACCTAATCGAACACATTATGCTGACTGGTCAACAATTGATTGGCTAGGTGATCATGCACGAGATCGTTTGAGACATCAAATAATTACTGAACAACGAAAAGATTCTCTATGGAAACGTTTTGTTGCATATCATGATGCATTTTCTGGATGGTTTGCTAGTCGATTTCGATGACTGACTATCTTTCTATTTAATTTTGAAAATTATTCTTAGGTTTTGTGTGTTTTTACTTGCAATCAACATTGGTATAATTGCAGCTATAGTTGATATTAGTGCTTCGTGGTTAACAAGCATTAAAACTGGTATATGTCTACCGGCGTTCTATCTATCAAGAGAACAATGTTGTGTATGTGGATGTCAATCTTTTTGCATGTTTTGAATAGTATTATTCCTAGTGGTCAGATTCGAATCAAACTTATGACAAATATCATCATGTTTCTTGTGAACATTGGTACGAATGGTCACGTCTTTTTCATATAAGTCCTGAAACAGCAGGAGAATATATTGTTGATTATATAGCGTACATCGTTTTTGGTAAATAGAATTTGTGATTAAGTTTGAAAATGAATTCAATTCAGGTTGTATGTTTGCTGCAACATGTGCCGTTTTTGTCAAAACTTTTGCACCTTATGCGTGTGGCAGTGGAGTACCAGAAGTCAAAACTATACTATCAGGATTTATTATTCGTGGTTATTTGGGTAAATGGACATTATTAATCAAAAGTCTTGGTATGGTTTTAGGCAGTAGTGCTAATCTATTATTAGGAAAAGAGGTAGTTCGTATTGAACAGGTGTCTGATTGTTGTTTCTTTTTTGCTAGGGTCCATTCGTTCATAGCAGTTGTTGTTGTGGCAATATTTTTACACGTTTATTTCCAAAATACGGTCAAAATGAAGCAAAAAAACGTGAAATTTTATCAGCAGCTGCTGCTGCCGGTGTATCCGTTGCTTTTGGTGCACCTATTGGTTTGTCATTTTTCTTTTCTTAACAAAAATCACATTCTTTTTGTCTTTGCAAATCTACTTTTAGGTGGAGTTCTATTTAGTTTAGAAGAAGTCTCGTATTATTTTCCATTGAAAACTCTCTGGCGTTCATTTTTCTGTGCTATGGTTGCATCATTAATCGTTAAACTTCTTTCACCATTTGAAAATCAACATCTCGGTCTTTTCTATATCGGAAATAAATATCGTTGGTTCTACTTTGAAATGATTCCATTTTTCATTCTCGGCATACTCGGTGGTTTATTTGGTGCGTTGTTTATTAAATTAAATCTTGCCTGGTGTAAACGACGAAAACAAACATGGCTAGGACGATATCCTGTTATTGAAGTTATTGTCATTGCTTTGATAACATTAATTATTTCGTATCCGAATCCGTACACACGTATGCCAATGTCAGATTTAATTCGTCGACTGATTTCACCCTGTGAATCGGATGATGGTAGTTTGTTATGTGATTATCAGAGAAATAGTACGTCGGCCTACGAAAAAAATGATATTGCAAAACCATTGAAGTAGATTCTTCTTTTTTTTTGTATTGACTTTTGAGATTTGATTCTTTATGAATTAGTGGAGTATGGTTGTCCGTAGGTTTACTCTGCTTAGCTTTATTTACACAAACGATTTTGTTTATTTTTACATTTGGTATAAAAATTCCTTGGTTTGTATTCGAATTTAAGATTCATAAACGAGAACTTGCTTTTGTATATTCATAAATACTTTTAGTGGTCTCTTCATTCCATCGATGACATTAGGTGCTATAACAGGTCGAGTTATTGGTATTCTACTCGAAGCACTTGTTTATTATTGGCCCGATTTTTTTCTTTTCGCTGCTGAATGTAGTAACGCTGATGAACAATGTGTGGTACCTGGTTTCTATGCTATCATTGGTGCATGTGCTTTTCTCGGTGGTGTCACACGAATGACTGTTTCTCTTGTTGTTATTATGGTTGAATTAACCGGTGGTCTTTCGTATTCAGTTCCATTGATGTGCGCAGCGTTAGTTTCGAAATTAGTCGGCGATGCTCTTGTTGGCGAAGGTATTTATGATGCACATATCAAATTAAATAACTATCCGTACTTGGATGTCAAAGCTGAATTTAATGATCAATCAACGGCTGGTGATATTTTAAATGAAAAAGAAGATGTACATGAATTAATTTATTTGCCACGTGATAATTTAACAGTTGACGAATTGAGAACAATCGTACGAACGCATAAATTTACGGGTTATCCTGTTGTTGTTAGTCGTGAACAACGGTCAATTGTTGGTTTTGTTGCACGACGTGATTTACAATTAATTCTTCAAAAACGAATGATTTCGAATGTACAATCGAATATCTCATTTTCTCGAAAACCACTTGAGGGAAATTCAATTGAACTCTATCGTCTTGTAAATCATTCGCCAACAACAATCACTGCCGACACACCAACACCAACAGTCATTGATATGTGCCGAAAACTTGGTGCACAAACAATTTTAGTTACAAACGATCAAGGTCATTTATTCGGTATTCTAACAAAAAAAGACCTCATAGCTTATATTAAACAAAAGAAACTAAAATAAATAGTTAGTTCTTATTTATATTTCATTTGATTTTCGTTTTTTTTGACTATTAAAAACAAAAATAAAAACTGTGTGACGGATTATCTGTTTTTGTCAACGGAAATTGACTACTTTTATCGAGAACTTGTCTGAAGCAGCAATTTTATGTGCCTTGAAATTCATTGGTGCTTGAATGACTGATGATAGTCAATGAATAATAAAAAAAAACAGAATACATGTGCATGTATTCGGAATGAGTTAGCTCATAGACCAACACTTTTAACTTGTTTTCTTTTTTTTTCTTTCTTCCGAACGATTCTAACTGAAAATGACATATAAGAAAAATGATTTCATTTGATGAATGAACAAAACATGACGAAAAACAATGTTGGAAGCCAGAGGCGTGTTGTTGAAAGCTAATTACTTGATCCTTATAAAAACTACAAGAAACTTCTCCTACTTTTTCGTCTTTCTCTTTCTCTCTTTTTATCCTCAATAATAAAAAGATTATAGATAGATATATATATTAACACCCAGAAAAAAAGAAAGTAGTTATAACAAAAAAAAAGTAATTTTGACGAGAGCATCTTCACAAATTCATTAGTTGCTTACAATAATGCTAGAAGTGATCTGAATACAAACAATGCTCTATCTTTAGAAAACATTCTCATTTATGCATGTATTTATTTACCTACTTTTATTTTCTTTTAAGATTCAACAAAATTAGCAATATGCACTTCTCAAATGAAAAGTTACTAGCACGTATTTCCATTCTATTAGTTTTCATCTGCATTCTTCACTATTCACAAGCTGTAAGCTACTTATCTTGAAAGAGCATGACAATCATAGTTTTAATTTAAATCGTTTTAGAATGCTATTGAACGCAAACAACATGAAGAAAGTCATGGAAATGAACATGTTTTGAAAGCTAATCGTCTTCATGCACTCAAACAAATGCTCAGTCGTCGCGGTCTCTATGACCCAGCTTATGGTGATTCTTGGTCAAATTATTTCGAAAGAAAACGTGAGCTTTTCGATCCTGCCTATGGCGATTGGGCCAATAGTTTCAAACGGTCGGATTATTAAGTCATTAAAAATAAATTCTCAATTATAAGAATCAAACAAGCTACTTTCTCTATCCCTTTCTCATGTCATATTTTTAAACCTTATTAAGATATATTGATGGACACAGACGATTAAATAAAATCTACTTATAAAATGAAAGGAAAAACTAATCATACGAAAAAGTAAAAGATAACAAAATTTTTTTATTTCTTTATCTTGAAAAAAAAGAAGAAAGAAGAAACAAACAAACAAACAATTGAGATGAACCTTATTTCGTTAGTTTTGCTGCTCGTTTTTCTCTTGTGTACATATTTTCATGAGAAAGCCTGCTTGTACAATAAAAACAAAGAAACAAACATAATGCGGATGAAGAAATCAAAAGAGAAAATAGATTAATCTTTATGTGTTCGCTCGCACCCATTATTATACAGCAAATATCACAAGAGATAAAATAACAACACATGAGAACAATGTTTAATACACTGTTCGTCAATTGAAATACGCAAACGAGAAAAGATTTGAACAAACATGAATAGAATCGTTTAGCTAAGCTTTTTATATGTAGAACTATGCAGAATGAGAAGAGAAAAATAACCGTAAAATATATACAGTCCTGTTTTTTTTGTAGAAACCAAACAACGAATAGCCGTATTCTAATCGATCAGAATATAGAAGAAAAACACACACTTATATACGAATGAGAGAAAGGGGGCAATAATAGTAGCAGCAGAAATAAATTGTCGACATGAAAAGAAAAGAAAAAAACCCAAAGTAATGAAAGACAAAGACACATATTGGTTTTAAGGAGCAAAGGAAGACAGAACACAAAAAGAAAAACGAAAGAAAAAAGATTATCGTCTAAGTTCGTTTTTACATTCTCAATTGTCAATAGAATTTGACGATTTGATAAATAAAAACATTGATCGCTGAAAACCTAGAAAGCAACACAACCGTTCAGTTTATCAATAGAATAATCACGAAAATATTCTCTACCTTTATGCGTATGATCAGGTGTTGCAATTGTTGTGCATGTTTCGAAACCGACTTCGGTCGAAAGCAGATAAGATACAAATTCTGTAGGTTTAAATTCAATTTGATTGTATGTCTCCGTTATGTCTTTCTAAAACAGACGTATCAATTCAATTCAATTAGATTCTTCAGTCAAAAACAGATCTTGTCTTTACTGTCATTCGACGTTTGAGACGGTAACTCGACCAAGGCTGAGGTTCGAGTATTAATCTCCCGCCAGGGAGTAATGTTCGATAGAGTCGTTTGAAAAAACGTTTCAAACCTTGATCACCGAAATTTAAATGTATCCATTTGGTTACACTGAATGCGAGAATTGTATCGTATTCTGCGACAATCATCGACAAATCTGCATCATTATCAAGCACAAAATTTCCCTGAAAAAAAAACAGAAAAGATAGTTAACTTTCGGAAAAATAGTCAAACAAAACGACGAATGCTTTCATTATCTGTTTTTTTT
>ERZ778024.2517-NODE-2517-length-15770-cov-54.301368_pt1 | contig 15770 bp, 21 predicted proteins | sample MGYA00375754_ERZ778024 | MGnify/ENA primary metagenome ERZ778024 (study PRJEB29350, sample SAMN05389827) | bioreactor metagenome | isolation source: Thiocyanate bioreactor | place: South Africa: University of Cape Town | collected 2014-02-18 ...
TCGATGCATTGTTCATCGCTGCTGCTAAGCCACCTGCTTGCTGTTGCTGTTGCTGTTGTTGGTGTTGCTGTTGTTGGTGTTGCTGTTGCTGATGTTTCAATGGAGTAACTGTCGTACGTGAACTATCATGATTTAATTTTTTATTATTATCATTCGATCGTTGATAGACGAATTCCGCTTCGTCATCAGTACGAATATCATTCGGTAGAGCATGTTTAAGTAAACCACTTTTCTCAGGAATAATCTATAGATGACGTAGAAAAATAAATCGATTATGAAATTAAAATGAAAGATCATCGAACGAACTTCAGTTATGAGTTTGCCTCGAGTACGATCTCGATTGTCTCGCGTTTGTTTTTTCTCTTTTTGTGTTGTTATTCGATCGCGTGTTGTTCGATATTCGAGCGCAAATTCGCTGAGAACTTTACAGAAATTGGTTATTTTGGTTTCTTGAATGATACCTCTTGGATAGCCGAGCCAAAGGAGAAATTTTTGAAAACGATTTATAACTCGTCGATGAATCAATCGAAGTAAACAAATACGTTCGGCACAATCACATAAAAATTCAGCTAGTCTAAACAAACGAAAAACATATTTGATAGCGTGCGTGTGAAATACATCTGTTTTTTTTTTCTTTTCAATCAAGCAAAGATTGTTTTCGATTGTGAAGCAATGTCGAGAATCTTATTGATGTGTATGTGGAAAGAATAAGCGAATACATACATGAAAGAAAATGATTTGTCCATGCACTATAATGTTTTGTTTTGTTTTTTGTTAACTTTTATTCAATTTAGAGGGGAAGAATTGCGAAAGATTTCATTGTTTTAATACGTACTTAGTTTTCACTTGTGGTGTTTCGTGTTTGCTAATTACACGGAGATATTCGAATGCAGCTCGACAATCATTTTCGAGTTTGGTTAATTTTTGTTCGAGTTCATCGAAATCAATCTTAACAAATCGAAAATATGAGCATGTAAATGTGAGCAAAAAAACAATTTCAATTGAATACTTTTGAACATCGAGTGATTTGTCCAATGTCTGAATAGAAATCAGTGGTGTCAGGAAATTTTTCAACGACCATATTGCACACATGAAAGAGTAATGAATGTTTTTGAACTGTATCTTTCACTTCGGGAATCTTCGAGAGATAATCAAGTTGAAAACCGTAAGACTAGAATCAAAACGAAAATGTATCTAATGGTTTTTATTTTTGAGAAAATATTTTATACTTCAGCGCCATTGAGATAGTTGCCTACGGCAAGAAGTACTTCGAGAATACGACGAAGAGTTTTATTGTCTTTTAAAATTTTAATTCCATTTTTGAGATCCATCAAAGGTTCAGCAATTTCCTAGAAAAAAGTTGATGTCTCAAAACAAAAATTTAATTCATTCAAACAAACAAACCAACCAATTCAATATTATCGAAATCAAGTTTAAATAACCATAATTTAAGACGAGGTTCAAGTTCAACAATTGACGCAAGTATAGATAAGAATTGTTCGGCATTACCCAATGGAACATCGCTATTTGCCATTTGAGCTTCGATAATACGATTTTTTTCTTCTTCCGTAGGAAGCATCGTTAATAATTTCTAAATATTTATTAAATAATATTTTTCTAAAACCAAGAACGAATTCAATTTTGTCTATTACCTCAATGCCTTCCTTATTGATAACACTACCATCCATTTTTAAAATCGCAGCTTTGATTGCTCGAGGATTAGGTAAAACCGTCAAACCAATATTGATAGCATTGGAACGTTTTGTATCCAACACAGTTATTTCTTTTTTCATGTCACCGCCTTTCTATAGAAAAGAATAAACAAAGTCGATGAAAGATGTTTGATAGATATTTCCTTGAAAAACTGTCAGATATGTCCCACAATTAATGATAACAGGCAAAGCGTTATTAAAATAGAATTCTGTGTTAGTATTAGAAATATGAGTTAGAAATGATTTAGTCGAATGTCGAAAACAATCGGTTATAACGTAGAGATACTTACAGATTCCTAGAGGGAATAGATAGGTAGTCGAGAAATACGTGTCTAGATGATAGTTATCATTAATGACTTACTTTGATTTTCACTTCACTTTGTTTTAATTCAAATAGTTGAGCTAGTTTATCCGTATCTAACTTGACTTTATTCAATGTTGTCCAAAGAGAATCATTTGGTCCTGGTCCTGTTGGCATCATATTTGGAGCAGTTTCACGCCAATGTAAACGAATAGTTTTAACAGATTTGTTAATAGGCGGTGCTTTGTTTGCGGGTGGTGCACTACTCATTCCACCTTGACTCATAGACATTGGTGGAGGAGGTGGTGGTGGTCCCATACCTCTTGGTAAAAATGGAGGCGGAGGTGGAGGTGGGCCAGGAGGTCCACCCATACCCATAGGTGGCGGCGGCGGCGGCGGTGGAGGAGGACCACCAGGCATCATCATTGGAGGTGGAGGTGGTGGTGGTCCGCCTCCCACACCATTCATCATAGGTGGTGGTGGAGGAAAGCCTGGTCGACCGCCAACAAAACCCATAGCATTAGCATCATCTCGTTCATCTAATTCTTCAAAATTAAGATCTTGAACAATTAATTTTCTATTGTGTGCTTTGGCAATAATAGCGTCATATTGCAGATCATTATTATCAGCTCGAGGTTTCGATAATAACGAATCCGGCAATTGACCAGATAAGCCAATACCAGGAATTATAAGTGGTGGTTTTGTTGCTTGTTGCAAACCTATTGTCAATGTTTTAAATCTTGAAAAATATGCATACAAACTTACTGTCTTTGGCTCGTGTAACAGCTCCATGAAATTCAGTCGATGGCGTTACTTTTGGTTCTTTAACATGAACACTCGATTGACCATTAGTAGTCACAGTATCAGTTGGACTCATCGTTGATAAACTCATTTGCCGTTGTAAAGCTTCGATAGCACTACTGCTACCTGAACTTCTCTGATGAACAAGTGGTGGACGAGAAAATCCTTTGGAATCATTGCCTCGAGGACTTAGAGGTTGTTGTTCGTGAGTCGAGGGAGGAGGAGGGGACGTAACAGTATCCACTGGTGTCGGACGAGGATAACGATTGAATGGAGCTGCATGATTATCGGCAGAAGGCACTTGTTTTAGTTCTACAATGAAAATATTTTGAATAATTTATTGTTCGACTAACATGAATCTTATATATTTACGTGATTTATCAATGGACGACGATTGACTGTCATTGGATGATCCCCAACGATCTCGAGTTCGTCCAGCTGATGTTGATTTTGATACTTGAGCTTTTGCTGCTTCAGCACCTCGTTGTTGTGTTTCTGCTTCCCATCGATTTTGCATTCGACGTATAGCACTACTATCTGGTGGTGGTGGTGGTTGTACTTTTGGTCTACAAAACATTTCCAATTTCAAAATCTCATTCACCAATCATAATTCTTCTCCTTCTTCTGCTTACACTTCCTGATCGCTTTTCGATTGAGCCAGCATTTGAGGTTGTACTGAACCCCTCCGCATACTCTGTCGATCATTGGTTGCACTTTTAACTCGTATTTTTTTTCTAAATAATAAATATTGATTTAAATTTTAAAAAAAAACTCGAAAGTTTAAAACAAAAAAGAAATAATTGTGAAGCTTTGAAGCAAGGAAAATAAGAAGAAAAAAGCTAAAGCGCATACTCATCATTCTCGTCGTCATCATTAAATGCTATTTGATAATCATCGATTTCAGCAAAATCATTATCATCATTTTGTCGTAAAATTGTATCGATTAAATTCAAACGATTCTGTCGAATATCTTCATCATGTTGACTTGTTTCGTAACCATCGAAATTATTCTCATAATATCCATTCATATCACAATCGAACGATGAATAACGACGTGATGATTGACGTTCAAATATCGATTTTGTACGTGGTACGCGTCTATTTTCAAAGCGAAAAAGCAAGGGAAAATGGTTGTGTGTTATGTGATAATCATGTATGTGTATGTTAAAGCGAAGAGATCGGAAAAAAAACATGCGATATGACAACAGACAAATGTTTACCTCAATCATATCTATTTTTATTTATTCAACATATTCGAAAAGCAAACATGCATCAATTCAAATCTCAAACAAATTCCAAATCTACCTTATCGATTGAGCAGTAGCTGCGTCATCATCGCCATCTTCATGTCTTAATGCTGCCTAAAATCAAGTAAATCTTGTACGAAAACACAATAACTTTATAATTCAACGAAATTTACATCGTAAATATTAAACTGTTCAATAAGATCAGCTTCAATTGGCTTTTTAGTTAGATAATACTGTGTACATCGTTGCATGCCTTGTTTTTCTAGTGCATCGGTTATATCATAGAATGTATCTTGATCAGGTATAGCTGATAAAACTGTATTAAATAATGTTATAATCAAAAGAACAACTTCCGATGCTGAATTATCCATTTCATTGAGAATTTTCATTGCATTCGACCAAAGTAATCGTTTATTTGTACGATCAACTTGCGTTACAGCTGAGAGAATTAATAGTGCATTCGTTTCGGTATATTCAGCAAAGACAATTAAAAGTTTTAAACTTGTTTTCACAACGAGACGAAACTATTTAATAAAATAAACAACAGCAATTTCATTATTTGTTATTCGAGAAAAAGAAATAAATTACACTCGATTCAATTAATGAATAAAGCCATTGAACAACTTCATTCTGATTCATAACTGCATTCATTCCATCGACATATAACATCAATTGACCAAGTGCTAGAAAAAGATTCAATTGATTTGTGCTTTTTCTTTTGTTTTTATCTACCTCGTAGAATATAATTCTGATAGTTTTGATCAGCTGCACCTCCAATTTTGACTAAACATTGTAAACCTTGATTATTAACGAATTCATGAACAAGATCTTTATCATCCTGAAGAGAAGAAAATCGAAAGGCAATGTTCTCTTTTTGTTTAATGAGATTTTACTTGGAAGATTTGTTTCAATGAAAATAAAGATCGACGTAATTCTCGTCCATCAGAATTCAATAATTTATCTAAATAAATTGTTCGTCAAATTCAATATAAAACAAAAACAATTGATTCAATCTGATCATACCTATACAAGCATGTACTCGAACACTCAATTGAGTTCGAAGAACAATTGACCATTTTCGACTAGATAAGAGAAAGAAAAAAAAAATGTCAGACAATAATTAATATAATTAGAAAATATGAGAAAAGTATTTCATGGGGTGTTTAGATAAACATCAATAAACTAACCCTCCAGTAAACGCTTCAATATCTTCTCGTTGTTCATCAAGTGATTGATCAATATCAAGATAAGGTCCAAGTTCTGTTCGACTTCCATCTTGTCGACATAATTGTAATGTACAATCATTCACCTTCAACAACAACAACAACAACAATCATAATAAATATTTAACTTCGAAAATAATTATTTTTTTTTACTTTATGTGGAGCATTGAGAACTTTATGTACACTATTTAATTGATTACTTAAAATAGTCGATGTAAGAAATGTAAAAGTTGGCGGACGTGATGGTTCTGGTAGATTAACACTTGAAAATGGATCCGTATCATCGAGAAATTGAACACGACATGGTAATGTTGTTGAACTACCATTCAATCCAGTTGTTTCACTGAATGTAGTTGTTGATGAAGCAAGTGAAGAATTCGACATTATGTTCGAAATTCAAACAGATTCATGCTTTCAATTATTTTCAAAGAATTAGGAAAAAATAATAAACAGTAACAAACGAAAAAAATCGTTTCCTACGTCATCTAAAAACGAGAAAAAGAAGAAAAAAAACTCTTTCGTTCTGATATAAAGAAAAAGGTCAGAAGTAGACAAGACTAAGAATTTCGAGAGAATTTGCTTTAATGGAGAAAAATGCTATATGAATGTAAATAAATCAACGAAGACAACAACGACGACGACGACGACGAAGGAGAAGAAGATTATTCTTAGAAGAGTACATAAACAGCCTATCTCGATGATCAGAAAAAGAGATCATCAGTATAACAACAAGAGAAAACTTAGGAGGTATCGTCAATACATTTCTTTCGTTCTCCTCGTTCTCAACGGAGAGAAAAATAATAATAATATACGAGGCAAATTATGCAATGGTAGCATAAACCAAGAGATTCTTTCTTTTACATATGGATATATATATATATGTATGTATGTATGTATATATACGTATATAACACTCAACAGAACAATAGAAGCCAAAAGGAGAAAAGAAAATGACGACATTTTGTACATATTTGCCAATGAGCGTTAAGGGAGAGTAGAAAAGAAAGAAAAGCTTATCTGTTTTCTTTTCGGCATGCTTCCATGCGATGTACGTATCGTGTATTTTGCCACCTACACATCGATGTCGATGTGTATACATGCGTTCTAACTATCGAGGAACTTGCTTGCTCGTTTCTTTCTTTTTTTTCTATCAACAACAATCAAACCGACCGATGAGAAATAATATTGTTGTTAGCTTATTATTAGTATAAATGAGAAATAGTTAGTAAAGCAAAGAAAAAGGAGAGAGAGAGAGAACAATATCAATGTCGACACTCGTTCTAATCTGTTGAGTGATATTTATGAACAAAAAAGAAAGAAAGAAAGAGTCGAATATAGAATTTCTTTATACGAAAAGAATTTGATCTTCGAACGATATCGACACATTTGTTGAAGCGTCGATCAATTGAGTATAATTACTTTTTTTTCTTGACGATCAATGAACAAAAGACTAAAGTTTCGATATCAAAGAGAACGAAAACGAACGATATTTTTTGTGTGTGAAATTTCAATCTTGATAATTAACAAATCTTAAAATACGCATTCATAATCGACACTGACAAATGATAAGTTTTCCTCATCTCATGAGACGACATACTCTCAAACTGATGATATCTATCGCAGTGTATTTGTACTAACTGACACTTTATAAACAGTAGAGAGAAAAAAACAGCATCAAGGTTTCCTTTTTCATCTTATCTCATTGTCAAGTTCAGTTTTACTTACATAATCAAACAAGAAAAAAAGCTTATTCATGTTTTCACACCCTTTACTTAATTCATTTCAAGTAGTTTATTTTTTCCCCCTTCTTTTTATAATTGTTGTTCATTTGTTTGTTTTCTTGACTCATGGCATCATGTTGACTGTATGTAATTCAATTGGAGGTAACTTTCCTTTAATATGGATTTATACATCTACAACGAAAAGAGAAAAAAATGTTTTTTTTATTTGTTTTTTGTCTCGATTATATGTACATCATGTATATACGACCCAAGAGAAAAAAGAAACAAGATAGACGAAGAAAAAAAAGGGAAAATCTTAATTCATGACATTTGTTGGTCGTAATTTTTTAATACGTTTCCATTCACCAGTGATTGTATTCATTTGAAAGAATGTCTCAGCAAAATATTGTTGAGATTGGCCTGTTTGATCGAAAACGGTTTCGTCTTTTTCACTTAATTTTATGGTAATAATCGTATTCGACGATTTATCGAGATCGGCCGAACGATCTACAAAAGAATGTGTTGTTGATGAAACGAAAATTCTTCTTTGTAACGACATACCACGAACACCAGCGATAAAAGCTATTATTCGACTTTTATCTTCTCGTGTTAAACAAGTACTTGAACGAAATAGATCTCGTGCAAAAGCAATTTGTTCGTTCTGAAAGAAAGAAAAAAAACATTCAATTTATCTTTGAAAATCTTATTCTTTTACAGATAATTTCAGATCAGCACGAATCGGTGATGTATTCAGAAGTTTGTCTTGCTCGTTTGGCTGATTATTATTATTCATCGAATAATGTCGATCGATTCGTGTTTGATGTAGACCATAAAGAATATCATTAGCTGAACCTGAGAAATAACAAGACAATTATTTCATTTATTTCGTTTATTTCGATTTACTATTCATCAAAGGATTGGGCGTTGCCGGCATTTCATTAAGACTCAATGGTGCATATGTAGCTTGCTGAAATCGAATAGAATTAGAAAGATAAATATAAGAAATTGATCCTACAATTGGAGGTGTGTATGGATCGAGACGTGTAGGCGTAAGAAGATCTTGTGTGTCATTAGTGGATGATAAAACTGTTGAGTCTTCTAATGTACTATCTCGACGTTCGGTCGTCGATTGTTGAGAATTGAGTTTTTTATTTCGAGATGTTTTCTTCTCTTGAGGTGTTTCTTCGTCATCCACTGAAAACGAACGTAGAAATTCAAATGAAAGTCGAAATTCAAATGTTTTACTCGTCGATTTCTTTCGTTTTTTATCATTCAATGCTTGTTCTTCTTCTAATGAGAGTAACTAAATCAAATGAATTTGATTTTCTTTTTAGTTTTCTGTTGAAAAAAAAAGCTAAATTCAAGTACTTTAACATTTCCTTCACGACGATTGTGAAAACGAGATGTGCCGGTTATACCCGATGTTGTACTAATTTGATTCGATTTGAGAAAACCAACATTCGATGGTTTAGGTATCGAACTCGATGATGTATAAAGTGTGACTGAAAAAGAAAATGAACAAAATCGAAACAATTGTTTGTTAGCACTGTTTTTTGTTTACTATGCTCGTCCATTGATCGTCGAGAGCCGGTTATTGCAGTATGATCCGATGTTTTCTTTGTTTTCGATGTTTGAGCACTTTTTTCTAATAAATCTTGTCGAATTCGTGCTGATTTAGCTTTACGTATGAGACTGAAACATTTCGATGGATTCGGTATATCGCCAGTTAACATTTTCAATGCACTACGACCGAGATAACATGATTCTAATGGTAAATGTGTTGTATCATTATTTTTCTTTACTAAAAAACCAAGAACGTTTTCTTTGAACAACGTTTCACCGATTTCTCAACCTGTTTTTCGTAGTTCTTGTATACCATTTGTATAACCTTCGCATTCATCATCGGTTAAATCGAGATTAAACAATGATTTATCCGGAAATGTTTTCATAATTTCACTAATAACAGCAATCCATTGATCGCCGACATTATCCTGTCGACCTAGCTCAATGATTTCTTTCAAAACATCTTCCCACTACAAAACAACAACAACAATTGAATTCAAACTTCTTCTTTTCAATACAAAAAATAAACAACAAATTTACTTCAGTTATATTTCGTTTTGGAATATGAACAAAGGAAAGTAATAATTTAACTTTAACGAGTGTATCCAATCGATCTAAGATCGATTTAATTGAATTGAGATGTTCCTGTGTCAATGTTGAACTGATACTAAATGAAGACCATAAATCAGCATGTGAACCAAGTTTATTGTGAAGCCAAAAGGCAACGTCTTCATCTTTGGAATTGGTTGTGTTTGATGAACTCATGTGGTCGATTGTCTAATTAATCTAGAAGAAAATAAACAATATACATAATAAACATGAGATTGCATCCTTCATCCTATCTATCAATCAGTGGATGGAAAAGAAAAACATTTATGAATTGATGATGATCGTAGCCAATCGAATGAACACACACACGCTCACTAGTGACATCTTTTTGGATTAAAAATCGAAATAAAATAAATATTTTTATTTCTGAAAATAGTTTTCTTTTGAGAGAAAAAAATTTTTTTTTCATGATTTTTTATTTCTGAAAATTCCAATTCATTTGTCATAGAAACGATCAGAATAAAATTCTTAAAATTCCTACCGATTAATCATAGAAGATCAAAAGATATGTTAGAGAAAGCTAAACATGTATGGAATATGCTTGATGAATTAGCATCAAGTGATCCAACAGCTTACAAGTAACTCATTTGTCTTTCTATCTGATAAATTGATTGAATCATATTTTACAGAAATTATATCGAAAAAACATTAAAAGAAGGCAAAGAATGGTTAGCACCGCCAACACCATGTCTCGCCGTGCGATCAATGTTACACGTGAATATTCATTTTATTTTCAACAATTGTCGTGATGTTTTTTCTTTCGTAGAGTAAACCAAATGTAAAAATCTTCTATTTAAATATTTTCACTTGGTTTCGTTTGCCGGAACCAGTCAAAACTGATGAAGTCACAAAAATGTATTCTCTCTCGCCAATTGAAACTGTTATAGATAATCGTAAATAGAAAATAGAAACTTTGTCTATGGAAAAATTCTGTTTCCTTTTTTTTGTAATTAAGAGCCTTGTATTATTGTAAATATTGCTGTTCATCCCAATGTAATGAAAATCATTCGAAATGCTCAATTAATTCGTTCGACATTTGATTTAGTCGCTTCACAACATCAGTTACTAGTTCATTACGATCAATACGACGTTCTCAAAGAGAAATGTATTGGAAATCTTGAAGAAATACAGAAAAGTTTCGTTAAACCTTTGATGAAAAATAAAACTGATGAAATCAATTTCGATGATACAAATCTCGATTCATCGTTAATCAAACAAATTTCATCGATGACAACAACAACATCCGAACAGTCAATTTCGACTAACAACAAATCAACAAAAAAAACAGTCAAATTAATCGAAGAACTTTGGACGATTCCATCGTATACAGAAGAGATTACAGCGAATAATAATTTTCTTGTTATTCGTATTGCTTTGCCTGATTGTCAAAGTGTTTCAGATTGTGATCTTACAGTTCTACCGAAAGAGAATCTTGTTAAAATGGAATGTGTCAAATTGCATATGCAATTGAAAATTGACATGAAAAAATGTAAGAAACCAAATATGCCGAATTGTGATTGTACATTTGATATTCAACGATTAGCAGCGAAATTTGTACGAAAAACTCAACAGTTAATTTTAACTATTCCGATTATTATTCAGCCTATGAATGTTGAAGAGAAAAAGTGATAATAATATGTTTTTTGAATAATAAAGTGTAAACAAAAAAAAAGTCAATTCAATCTATCTATGTAATTATATATTAATTAACAGAAACAATTTGAATCTGATGTTGATTTTGACTAGTTAATTATTCGGAAAACTTAAATTATGTCACTGAGCTCTATAAAAACTGTCAGTTAACCAACAGATTTCTTTTATTTGAATCATTCTTTTTTCAATTTAACGAGAAAAAATCCAATCGCTTGCGTTTCTTTCTGTATGGTTTCTACTTCCTTTCTTCAACAAAAAATGTTTTATTGCGACAATTTCATTTTGAAACAGTCGTACACATGACTACAAACGAAAAAAATATTATTCACTGGGGTGATTACAATGTCTACTGGCTTGATGAACAATATAATGAACCATTGCAGAAATATAACATTCATCCTTCTAAACTACGAGCAATCGCTGATTTTCTCGAATGTTTCTCTCAAATTGATCTATATTTGCAGAATATTCGTCAAGCCAATGATCGAAAATTGTTTGTGATTATTAGTTATTCATCATGTTTGCAATTATTAGATGAAATACATAATTTTGTTCATGTACACTCAATTTATATTTATCGAAATAGTTCGGATGCGAATAACACATTAAATTCATATGCAAAAGTAAAGTATCAGATGATTCTATACGAAATCATGTTTAAATTTTAGGTGAAAACCATATATGATCATCCAATGGATTTATTCGATCATCTATCTCAAGATATCCGTGTCTATCTACGGCAAAACGTGACCAGTGATAGTGTGCTTCCATTTTCTGCATGTTCAGAAACTGAAGAAAGAACAACTGCATATCATTCACGACAGCATGAAAGCTGGTTTCCTTATCTCATGGATGCACTTCAAGAAATTCCTCCGATTTCAAATGGAAAAGAAAAGTTCGTTGAAGAATGCCGAAAAATCTATCATAATAATCAACCGGCATTGAATTTTCTCGATGAATTCGATCGTACTTATCGATCTAACATGGCTATATCATGGTATACGCGAGAGGGTATTTTGTATCAGTTATTTAATCGTACTTTACGTCAATTAGATCAAAATCGTGTAATTCTTTTTCATTTTTTTATTTACGATATGAGTCAACAATTGAAAACTGAACATGAAACAAATCGAAATGCTCCATGGAGAAATGAAAGTTTGTATCGAGGTCAACGCATGTCGAAGAAAGAATTAGAGTTTTTACAAACTGCAGCAATTATTTATGTGAATACATTTTTATCGACAACAAGAGATTTATCTTTAGCAAAGATTTATGCTGGAGTTGGATCGTATCCGAGTAATTCGGAATCAACTGAGCAATCCGTGGTTTTCAATATTCCTCCATTAGAATGGAATACATTCGAGAAAAATGTTGCAGCTATTGATCATCTCAGTCATTTTGGAGGTGCAGAAGGTGAAGTACTTTTTTCTCCAACGTACCTATTCTGTTCAACAGGCGTGACATATGATGAAAATGAAGCTGTTTGGAATGTTAGTTTAGGAAGTTTCCATGAATTTTATGATTTAAGACACGAATTTCTTAGTTGTTTAATTAAACTCGATGTTATTTTACGAACATTAATACAAGACAATTCGTCTTCGGATGGTCAAACAGATGAAATCAACACTGGACTTGTCAATGAGATTGCATGTTTAGCTAAAGAACTTGAATTTTCTGATGATGATATTATTTCAATGCAAATAGGTTCATCAAACGAAAATAATATCGATGTTTCACAATTCGAATTGAAAGCTCTATCTCGTTTCTGTCAAAGTTCTTTGCCATGTCTCAAATCGAATATTTCATTGGATGTTCGATTGATTTTACATGATTGCATTGGAGCGGTATATAAATGTCTTCAAAAATATGATCTAGCCCTCGAAAATTATGAAAAAGCATCGAAATACGTTGAGAAAAGAAGTTCAACTGATAATCTCATTCGAAAAGTAAGAATACAATTCATCTAAATGCTTGTACATTCAGTTTGTTTTCAATTAGGTCAAAATCGCTCAAATTCATAAAATTAATCGAGACTATTCAGTGGCATGGAAATTGACTCAAGAAATCCTAAATGATGATACAATAGATGACTTTTTAAAAGAAAGAATATTCAATGATATAATGACAAATAAACCGCCATATGAAAACGATGAGATTCATTGTGAAAATTATCGAAATTGTTGTCAATATCTTGATTATACTGTTTCAAAAATCAATCTTCGAGATTGTCAATTTCCATTAGCTGATTTCTATCGTAATTTTTCTGAAATTTTTCTTGAATATAACGATAGAAGTCAAGCTATTGAATGTTTAAAACAAGATGTCAAAATACGTAAACAAAGTTCTCAACAACAAGAAATCGATCGTTTGGAAATAGCAAACTCATTGATGATGCTAGCTAACGTATACGATACCAGTAATCCAGCTCTGGCAATCAAAACATATAAACAAGCTATCGATCAATTTGATTATTTCAAATACATTGGCGAAAATGTTCGAATGGCTATATGTTATTGTGAAATTGGTTTGTTGGAAGTTAAACATCGTCCGAAAATGTTTATTCGTGCTTTTGATCTGCTGTTATTGGATGATGATGATGAAACAGCAACGTTTGTCGGTGATAATATTGGCCATTGTTATATGTGTCTTGCAAAAAGTTATGCTCGATGTGATCGAATGTCTTCTTTTGCTTTAGAAACTTGTGAACAAGCATTAAGATTTTTTTTACATTTCCTCCGTAAAGCAGATTTCGATTCGATATTAGAATGCGAGTTTTATGGTTGTTGGGAATTAATGGAATCGTTGTACCAAACCAAAAATCCAGATGTAATGCCAACAAAAAGAGAGTTATATGAAAAGTACAAATCAAATACAGATGAATCAGAATTACAAAACATAAATTTTATCGAAATATTCAGACAAACACGGGAACAATTGAGAGACTCTAAAAAATTAAATTTTCCAAAAGGATTGTTTTCATGTGTTGGTGTAAATTAAATTCAGTCGAATATTAATTTCTTGCTTTCATCAAAGTCAAATTTGAAATTATACTCCTTAGAGAATGTGAAATATTCTATTGTAATTGCTTTTTACCAAACGACGTAGATCCGAAATGAAAATTAGCACTATTAAAGTATTCGCACTGTTTTATGTACGCAATCTAGGTATGAATATGAGCTTTAGGGAGGGGGGAAGCATTGACATCGATCAACAATTTAACAATAAAAACGAACGGATTTATAGGATGTGTGTTAAGGTGAGTAAGATATTGTCCGCACAACCATCATTATTAAAAGTGTCTGAGTATAGATCAAGTTGAATCTTCGCATATCTTGTATTTATAGGAATCATTCCAGTAGATTGCTTGTAGATTAATTTACTGATATTAAGCCGTTCAGCGGCATATACAATTGGCAAAGTAACATTGGCAAGAGTGAAATTATTTGAATTATAAAATTTCACCCAAAGATAAGCATAATCATCTTGATTTTGCCATCCGCCTAACCATGCCGAGAAATTGTATGAAATTTTATATCGATCAATAGCCATTGCATATTGAGTCAAATTTATCATTTGATACATATATACATAGGTACTAGTACCGCCCCAAAAATAACAATTACCACGATCACTAGAACAGAAATCGGAAGTTTTCTTTACAAAATAAAACTAGATTCGAAGATCGAAAACCTTGGACCAGCTGATGAAACATAAACTGCTCCATCCGAGTTATTGTATTCTAATTGAGTTAACAAACCAGTCGATGTCCAGTATGCAGGCGAAACTCCACCTGTACTTCGATTACATGGACCAATTTCTGCGTTACCATTTTTTACAACATTTATACTGGAGACTAAAGAAAAACATAATTTTCTAGTTGTCAAATATTCATTTTTTCTCATTCTTCTACCTGCATTACATATTGACCCATTGAATACATCACATACCAATCCGACATCATTTCGACACATATCATCCGTTGAGCACGCAACGCCTTGGTAATATTGATTAATACACATTACTCCATTCCAAAATGTACCCTTCGGACAAGTACCAACATTCGATGAGTTCGTCGTTGTGACATACCGATCGAATACACATTGACTCTCGCTTTTATTATAACAATTATAAAGAGTCGAAACATATCGAATACTTCCAACTTGTGTCGTACTTGAATTCGTTAGAATTTGACCAGTTGATACTTCACCTTCGTAGAGAGTGCATTGATTCGATAGAAGATCAAAAACAAATGTTCGACATTGAATATTTCTATTGCAATACGTTGAACAAATGAAGTACGTGCGAGCTGTAAAGGTTGAAATCAATTCGACGGAGTTTGCAGGTTGAAAATTTGTTCCAACTGGCCAAACTTTGATTTGAGAGGAAGCTTTTGTCACCAACGAATTGATACTTGATAATAGAAAACATTCGAAACAAATAATATAAATCAAATACATTGTGTAACTTCAGAGAGAAACTCAAAGAAAATGATAGATATGGAAACCATTTCTGTTAATTTATAGGCGTATCATTTCAAGAGAAGGTGAAATGAAATTCTGAAGTTTTACAAGAGGGAGAAAATGTTATATATATATATATACTATATAATAACACGATGAATGTGTTAATAGAAAAACTTAAAAATTAAATACATTCATTTCTAATAACACTTCATATTCATAAAAAAATATCATTATTGTTCTTATGAAAAAAATTGCACCCATTTCAACAAGTGTAAGATACTTGCACTGTCGGGAACTTGCACAAATATCACTTTCAGAAATATTTTATCAAACGGAAAAAAGTAAATTACCAACAAATTAACATCGATGTCTCATTTGCATATATTTGCTTTTATTTATTATTAAATATCAGACATTGGTATTCGACATCGTCTTTGATAAAATCTTTTGGAACTGTAATTGACTGTTTTTCCAAGG
>ERZ778024.2519-NODE-2519-length-15766-cov-4.535294_pt1 | contig 15766 bp, 15 predicted proteins | sample MGYA00375754_ERZ778024 | MGnify/ENA primary metagenome ERZ778024 (study PRJEB29350, sample SAMN05389827) | bioreactor metagenome | isolation source: Thiocyanate bioreactor | place: South Africa: University of Cape Town | collected 2014-02-18 ...
CGCGGTGAACCAGCTGCGCGTGCTCGGCCGCTGGATGCGCATGATCACGATCCCGAACCAGTCGTCGGTGGCCAAGGCCTTCCAGGAGTTCGATGACCACGACCGCATGAAGCCGTCCAGCTACCACGACCGGGTGGTCGATGTCATGGAAGAACTGGTCAAATTCACCATCATCAATCGAGGCGTTTCTGGCTACCTAACCTCCCGATATTCGGAACGCAAAGAAGCGATTGCCAAGTTCGATCAAAGGGTCGGCCTGCCATTGATTTAACGCCTTGCCCGGTATTGCCACACCCGCAACTGCGACCGTCTCGGCGCTTCCGATTCTATCTCTGGTTGTGGTGATGGTGCTGGCATTCTGGGCGGCGGGTTGTGCGATAAAGTTTCAGTCCTCGTCGCTGTAGATGATGACGTCTTCTGGCTGAGGCGTGGTCCTGTTAGCGCCGATACGTTCTTCAAATTCACGGCGTCCAGGGGTGCGTGCCCATATGGCGTCGGCGGCGAGTTCGACTGTCAGCATATCCATACCTTGCATTAGAGGTAGGGCACGTTCCAGGAATGCGATACCTGCAGGCGTCGGCGACCAGTACCCGTTGGGGTAGAACAGGCTCGCCTCGGTGTGAGCTTCGATCTGAGATACCGCCTTATGAACATGCCCTGGCTTCAGAGAGAGGCGGGTGCAGAAATCGTCGAAGGTTTCCGGCACTGCCCCGTTCATGGATTGCAGAAGCCTGACAACCACCCAGAACGCGTCGATACTCGGTGCAGCAAATGGATTGTAGAACTCAGATTCTGGAGCTGCGGGGCGTACTGTAGATATAATGACGCTTCGTGTGCGAGCCTTGATAGGACGCGAGCTCTGCAGGTCTGCTTTTGTTCGCTTCGTAGCCGAAACACCGCCCTGACCCTCAGGGAGCCGCTTCTTGCCGGGGGTGGCACTTTCCCCATCGCGACGATCCGATGGCGCCCCAGGGGCGCTCTGACGCGTTTTACGGGTATTCCGAGCCTCGCTGGTCTTTGAACGTTTCTGTTCCGTGCCACCGCCCAGGGTATTCAAATATGCAGCATACCATCCTGCTGGCCGGATCATTCGGCGACGCTTGAGGTTCCAGACAGTCTCAAGGATGTGCGGCGGCCAGTTTGGGACCTGCGGATAGTCGAGCATGCGCGATGCGATGTAGAAGGCGGCTCGCTTAAGGCTTCGGACTGGGCGGTCATCGATCCATACCCCGCCGGTGAATCTTTCCTCCAGATATTCCCTTACAAGGCCAAGGTGCTCTGGAGCTATGTGCCAGAGGGCGTGGAGGTGCGGATCGAGTCTGCCGTCGTGGTCCAACCTTATTTGCGGAACCGACAGTACTGGCTCCACCCAGCCCTCCGACCTCATGTAGGGAACATACGTGTTGATGCTTTCGGAGAGAGCATCAAGGTGTGAGTTCAGCTGGTGGGGCTCCGGCTTGTCCTCAGTGAGCTTCAACGTCACCAGTCGGAGATTGCTCAGGTCTTGGCTTTTGCCAGCCAGCGATATTTGCCTGGCCACCTTGGCAGCTCTGCTCAAGCCAATGGTGGGGAAAATCCACCGAGCTTGCAGATCAGGATCATGGCCGCTTGTTGTGCGATCGGCCTTATCCAATGAGCTCCGCTTGTATGGTTCGTGCCCGGCCTCTTTCAGCCGTTTGGCAGTGTCAGTGCTGAGCTGGCGTCGCATCGCGCGGGTCAAAGCGGTGCGCCTTATGCGGCGTTCAGGTCCTGAACCCTTGCCCCAAGCTTCAGACTCGCCCACTCGCATCACCCGTGTACCGTTTGGTCACGAAATGCCTATCATTATAATGTTAGCTCCAGACTAACGGCTCACCTTTGCGCCAGAGCCTGCGACAGCGAATTCCCTTGCCTATATCCCATATTTCCGCAGCGCCCTGGAAAGCGTCGGCTGACTGATCTCCAACGTCGTGCATACCTTATTCCAGCTCTTGCCTTCGTTGAGCATGCGACGAGCCTCTTCTGTTCTGGTCAGGCTCATGCGTGCGGGCCGCCCTACGTGCTTTCCTGCCTTTTTGGCGGCCTTCATTCCCGCAGTGACTCGATCTCGTATCGTATCCCGCTCGAACTCTGCCAACGCACCCAGCACATGGAATAGCACCCGCCCCGCCGGGGTAGACGTGTCCAGGCTCTCCGTGATCGAATGCAGCGACGCCCCCTTTTCGCGGATGATTTCGGCGGTATCGATGAGCTGTCGAAGCGACCGACCCAGCCTGTCCAGCTTCCAGATCGCGAGAGTATCGCCTGGGCACAACAGTGATAGCGCTCGATCTAGGCCTGGGCGGTCTGCTCGAGCTCCAGACATCACATCCTCGATGATTTCGACGGGAGGGCGCTTGAGTTCCATCAACGCATTTCGTTGTAACGCCGAGTCCTGTTCCGCGGTCGAAACGCGGACATAGCCGAAAACCCGTGCAGTCTGTGGCTCCAAATCAAGCGATAAGGTTTCCTCTGGAGCTAAGGTCTCAATGGCGTCCTTGAGGCGCTGAAGGCGTGCAGCGTTGTATCGCGCCTCGAAGGCCATCGCGGCCTTGATCGATCGAGCCTCGATCATCTCGGCCATGCTGGGTTTTGAATACAGCTCGCTAGGATCGAAGGCCAACAGAGGCTCAATTTGACGCGGAATTTTTGAAAGCACCCTTTTGAAAGTCGTAACCCATTGTAATATCTGGTGTGGCTTCGTCTTGCAAAAGGATTTCCTTTTGCAAGTGTCGTCACCGACCGAGGGCGCATGGGCGGCTTATCGATACCTCAGATCTTATGTGCGGTCGATTCGGTGTACCGCGGTTGAATCGTGCCTGCGACTGGCACCGACCCCACTACCGACACTCGCTGCGGATTTGGGCAATCCCGAAAGCCGCCGTTCACGCCCTCACGACAATATGGGCGGGCAGCTCTAAAAGTTCGGATTGGATGACAAAGGCCAAGCCAGACTACAACCCAGCTCCGATTGCCTCCATCTGCTCGATTTCGCGTCGTTGCGCCTCGATGATTTCGCTGCAGAGCTGCACCAGTTCCTGATCTCGTAGGTCGGCCTCACGACACATGAGGATTGCGCCGGAATGGTGAGGAATCATGGAGTCGATGAACTGGCCGTCATCGATCAGCGCCTGCGATCGTGTGGCCCAAAACGAGCCGACTGTTAGCACGGCGAACAGCACGTAGAGGATGATATTCAAGCCCTTCTTGGGGAACATGCCCGGCATGGTGGCGAGCATGAATATGCCCATGGGCGCCCACATGGTCACGGCCATGTAGAACATGTTTAGGTTGTTCCGGAAATCGGCTGGGCCATCGATCATCGAGAACATCACCACGTACATAACGACAAGGCCCAGGATCATATTGATCCAGAACATCAAGTAGGGGCGCCCGTGGCCGCGATGCTCGCCCTGCAACTGGGCGTGTTGTTCATGTTCGGTCATGTGCGCTTTCCTCCATGTCACGCAGTTCAGGCGAGTGAAGGCCCTCGGAGCTGTTTACCGCAAGCGCTTTCGTCAGTGCTCGCTACGCCTAGTTGCGCTGGCGCAACGAACCGAAGCTTTAGCGAGGGTATCGTGAGTTCCACGATACCGAAGAGGACACCACATGCGCGCGCAAAATCGCCTACTCCCTGCCTTGGCAGCCATTATGATGTTCGCCGCCTCTGCCGGAGCCGTTTTGGCAGCCGGGTCTCATGAGCATCCAGAGGAGAACGGCACAGCCGCTGCGCCGCTCGATATTGTTCGGAGCGCAACTGATCTGCCAGCGTGGGAGAGCCGTGCGCCGCAGACCATCACGATAGACCTTGAAACGGTGGAGGTGACCGGATCGCTCGCAAATGGCGCCACCTACCACTATTGGACCTTCAACAGGAAAGTGCCAGGGCCGTTCGTTCGGGCTCGCGTGGGCGACACCATCAATGTCAGCCTCCACAATGCCTCTGACAGTTCGGAACCCCACAGTGTCGACTTCCATGCTGCCACTGGCCCTGGCGGCGGCGGAGTGGCAACCCACGCGGAAGCGGGCGAAACTCGGGAATTTTCTTTCAAGGCCCTGAAGCCCGGACTCTACGTGTACCATTGCGCTGTGCCGTCCGTGGCACAACACATTTCAAATGGAATGTACGGTTTGATCTTGGTCGAGCCTGAGGAGGGGCTGCCGCCCGTGGATAGGGAATTCTATGTCATGCAGGGCGAGCTCTACACCGCCGAGACCTTTGGCGCGCAAGGTGCCTTGCAGGGAAGTGTGGAGAAGCTGGCGGCTGAACAGCCTGAGTATTACGTCTTCAACGGCGCTGCCGAGGCGCTGACCGGCAACAATGCATTGGTGGCTGAGACAGGCGAGACCATCCGGATTTATTTCGGCGTCGGTGGGCCGAACAAGGACTCTAGCTTCCATGTCATCGGAGAGATATTCGATCGCGTGTATCAGCTGGGCTCGTTCGTTACCCCGCCGATGCTGGATGTGGGCACTATCTCCGTGCCGCCCGGCAGTGCCGCCGTGGTTGATATGACGCTGGAGGTGCCCGGGGAGTTCATCCTGGTGGATCACGCTCTGTCGCGGGCCGAACGGGGACTTCTCGGCAAGTTGGTCGTCACGGGCAAAGAGCAACGGGATATTTTCGATGTGCCTGACCTTGGTTCGAATGAAACCGACACGGACAAGCTACATTGATGAATGGAAGCCACGTCCAAGACGCAACCGCTGGTCAGTGAAGGAATAAGAACATGAAGGTTTTCACCCGCAGATCGACCCTGTGTCTGGGTGCAGCCGCCGTGGGGCTTACGATCGTCCCTGCTTTCAGCTTCGAGAGCGGCCCGGAGGTGATGGTCTGGAAAGATCCTTATTGTGGCTGCTGCGATGGGTGGATGGCCCACCTGCGGGCAAACGGATTTTCAGTTCAGTCTGCTGATGTCCAAGACATGGAAACGCTGAAGAGCGAAAGAGGCATTCCTCCAGAACTCCGCTCCTGCCACACCGCCCAAGTTCAAGGTTATGTTGTTGAGGGCCACGTGCCTGCTGCCGCCATCAACAGGCTGCTGGAAACGAAACCTGCGAACGTCTCAGGCCTGGCCGTCGCAGGCATGCCGCTTGGGTCGCCGGGAATGAGCGCACCCGAAGGCTATCCGCCGGACCACTACGACGTGATCTCGTTCGGAAACGGGCAGCAGTCGGTGTTCATGCGGTTTGCCGGTGAGCAGCAGCTCTGAGGTGCGGTGGGCTGGCGGAATGTGAAGGGGCGCTATTGCGCCCCTCAGACTGCTGACAAACCCCTGGCGCAAGCTGGGGGTTTTTGATTCATTGGGGCATGTTGCGCAAACCCGGCCCCGAACAGACCGCTCTTGAGATGGTAACGCTCGAAGAGTTGGTACCCGCCGATCACCTTTTGCGTCGGATCGATGCGGTGATCGACTTCTCTTTCATTCATGATCGGGTTGCGGGCTTGTACTGCGCCGACAACGGCCGTCCGCCGCTCGATCCGACCTTGATGTTCAAGGCCCTGTTCATCGGCTACCTGTTCGGCATTCGCTCGGAACGGCAACTGGTGCGCGAGATCACGGTCAACGTGGCCTATCGCTGGTTCCTGCGCTTGAAGTTGACCGATGGCGTGTTCGATGCCTCGACCCTGAGCCAGAACCGGCGGCGACGCTTCACCGATCCGCGTGTGGCCCAGGACATATTCGACGCCATCGTCGAGCAGGCGATCGGCCATGGCCTGGTGGATGGGACGGTGCTCTATACCGACAGCACGCATCTCAAGGCCAATGCCAACAAGGGCAAATACGACCTGGAGCTGATTGCCCAGTCGCGGGCCGACTATTGGGACGATCTGGACCGGGCGATCGATACGGATCGGGACGAGCATGGCAAGAAGCCGCTCAAGCCGGCCGAGCGCGAGCCCGCAGTGAAACAGACCAAGGTCAGCCGGACCGACAAGGATGCCGGCTATATGGTGCGCGAGGGCAAGCCCAAGGGCTTCTTCTATCTCGATCATCGCACGGTGGATGGCAGATTGGGGATCATCACCGATACCCACGCCACCCCCGCCAATGTGCATGACTCCATTGTCTATCTCACCCGGCTCGACCGGCAGGTGGAGCGCTTTGGCTTCGCGGTTGGAGCCGTTGGGCTTGATGCCGGCTATGCCACACCCGGCATTGCCAGAGGGCTGGAAGAGCGCAACATCCTGGGCGTCACCGGCTATCGCAATCCCACCCCGCCTCGGTCGGGCATGATGCGCAAGTCGCGCTTTGCCTATGAGGCAGAACAGGATGGCTATCGCTGTCCGGAGGGGCAGGTCCTGCCCTATGCCACCACCGACCGCAGCGGCTACAAGCACTACCGGTCTGATCCGGCCATCTGCAAGACCTGCCCGCTTCTGGCCTCATGCACGTCCAATGCCAAGGCTCAGCGCACCATCACCCGCCATGTCTGGCAGGACGCCCGCGAACGCACCGATGCCCATCGCCTGACCCCATGGGGCAAGGCCATCTACAAGCGCCGCAAGGAAACCGTCGAACGCTCCTTTGCCGATGCCAAGCAATTGCATGGTCACCGCTATGCCCGATTCCGAAGTCTCTGGCGCGTCCGCGTGCAGTGCCTCCTCGCCGCAACCGCTCAGAACATCAAGAAGATCGCCATGGCACTGACCACCACAGCAGCACCCAGGCCCGCATAAGAACCCCACCTGGTCACCTCTGCGAAAACACCCAAATCAAAGTGCAAAAAAATAAACCCCGCCAAAATGACGGGGTTTGTCAGCAGTCTGAGGGGCGCTATTGCGCCCCTTCTGCTGTCCTTAGTTTTCCGTTTCGGCTGGGGCCTGCTCCTCAAGCCAGGACATCATTTCGGCGATCTCCTGTTCCTGAGAGTCGATTATCTTCTGAGCCATTGCCCTGGCGTCTTCGTTGTCGCCATGGTCCAGCTCAGCCTTGGCCATGTTCACTGCGCTCTGGTGATGGGGGATCATGCCGCAGATGAACGCTACGTCGACGTCCTCGGCCATCATGCCCATCATCATCTGCCGGTTCATCTCATCCATGCCCTCCATGAGGGCCATGTGAGCTTCATCCATCTGTTCTGGTTTCATGGACATTTCTTCCATGGGATGGTCGCCGCCCGTCATGCAGATATCCGGAAGCTGCATCTGGCCGGGCGCCATGCCTGACATGTCATGTCCTTGGTGTTCCTGAGCGAGAAGGTTTCCTGTCGAAGCTGCAAGCAGGAGACCGGCTACAGCAGTTGATTTGAAGAAGTTCATTTTGTTCATTCCTGAAAATGTTTTCCGAAAGGGATCGATCGGGTCAGGAATGCCTTGGAGGTCGATCAAGGCGCTCAATGGGCCAATTCACATCGACATGCGTGGCCAGCGGGTGGTGCGGAGATCGGTTCCAGTCTGGAGGGGTGGCAGCAGCAGGACCAGGCAGCGCAGCCAGGCATAAACCCATTCCGCAACATTCCGGCAAGGTGTGATGCTGCAGCTCGCAAGCCAAAACTCCGCAGTCGTTATCGTGATGAACCTGGTCTTGGTGCTGATGGTGAGCAACAGAAAACTGGCTTGCCATCGCGCTGTGGTGCAGTGTCATGCTCGACACTACAGCCAGCAGGACGGCGATAATCAGCCGCAAGCGCCACCTCCCGCAATGGTCCAATCTGTATAACCTCATGGGCATCCTAATCTGCAAATCTCCGGTGGGTTCCCCATGTAATTCACGCAAGGATCAGCGAGCACGTTAATCAAACTAACCAATGCTGGCGCTGCGGAGGCGTAACGAGTTGGCGATCACGCTGACCGAGGACAGCGCCATGGCCGCCGCAGCGATCGCTGGTGATAGGGTAATGCCGAAAAACGGATAGAGGAGGCCTGCTGCAACCGGCACCCCGGCTGCGTTGTAGATAAACGCGAAGAACAGGTTCTGGCGGATATTGCCCATCGTTGCATGCGACAGGCGCCGAGCACGGACAATCCCCATCAGGTCCCCGTTGAGCAAGGTCACCCCGGCACTTTCCATGGCAACATCGGTTCCGGTTCCCATGGCAATGCCGACATCAGCCGCAGCTAACGCGGGTGCGTCATTGACACCGTCACCAGCCATGGCCACCACCTTGCCTTGGGATCGGAGACGTTCGACCACTTCGCTCTTGCGTTCTGGCAACACGTCGGCCTCCACTTCGGTGATCCCAAGGCGTTGGGCAACGGCATTTGCGGTTACAGCATTGTCGCCGGTCATCATGACGACGCGGATGTTCTCCGACCTCAGCGCCGATAGCGCATCGGCTGTCGTTTGGCGGATCGGATCAGCGATACCGATGCCCCCGGCAACCTCTCCGTCAATTGCCACCAGCACGACCGTGGCGCCCTCAGATCGGACATTGTCAGCCCTTCCCTTCCAGTCGTCTATCGGCACGCCCTCGGAAGCGAGGTACTTGGCGCTGCCGATCAGCACCCGCTTTCCGTCTACCATGCCCGTCAACCCTTTCCCCACAGGAGAGTCCACGTCCGACGGGTTAGACAGTTCAATGGCCCGTTCCTGGGCGGTAGCCACGATGGCGACACCAAGCGGATGCTCGCTTGCGCGTTCCAGGCTGGCCGCCACACGAAGCAGGGTATGCTCATCGAAACCTTCGGCTGGAAGAAGGTGGGTCACTTTCGGCTTACCTTCGGTCAGGGTGCCGGTCTTGTCCACGACCAGCGTGTCGACCTTTTCCAGACGTTCCAGAGCTTCCGCATTCTTGACCAACAGCCCGGATTGGGCACCCTTACCCACACCCACCATGATAGACATGGGTGTAGCCAGACCGAGGGCACAAGGGCAGGCGATGATCAGCACGGACACGGCGGCAACAAGCGCGTGGGCGAAGCGAGGTTCGGGCCCCCAGATCATCCATGCGCCGAATGCCACGAACGCGATGCCGATCACCAGGGGAACAAACCAACCGGAGACTTGATCCGCCAGGCGCTGGATAGGCGCCCTTGATCGCTGTGCGGTGGCTACCATTTGCACGATGCGAGCCAACATGGTGTCGCGGCCAACGCCAGTCGCCTCCATGACCAGACCCCCAGACTGGTTGATTGTTCCGGCAACCAGCTTGGCTCCTTCGGTCTTGGTAACCGGCATGGACTCGCCCGTCACCATGGACTCGTCCACTGCACTGCGACCTTCCAGGACCTTGCCATCCACGGGCACCTGTTCACCAGGGCGCACCCGCAGTCGATCGCCTACACCCACCGCGTCTATCTCTACCTCTTCGTCGGAGCCATCCGCTCTGATACGGCGGGCAGTTTTTGGCGCCAAGTTAAGCAGAGCCTTGATTGCACCCGAGGTCTTCTCCCTGGCCTGCAGTTCCAGCACCTGACCCAGCAGAGCCAACGCCGTAATCACAGCGGCAGCCTCGAAGTAGACGGGAACGGCCCCGTCCATTTCACGCATGTTGCCCGGGAATATCCCGGGAAGGAATGTTGCCACGACCGAATAGATCCAGGCGACGCCGATCCCCATAGCGATCAACGTGAACATGTTGAGGCTGCGGTTGCGGACCGATGCCCAGCCACGTTCGAAGAACGGCCACCCTGCCCAGAGAACAACCGGTGTTGCGAGCACCAGCTGTATCCAGTTGAGCGTCTGCCCCGACACCCAATGGTGCAGGTCGATCACATGCGCCGTCATCTCCAGGACGAACACCGGCAGCGCCAAGGCCGAGCCCACCCAGAACCGTCGCGTCATGTCCTGCAGCTCCGGGCTGGGCCCAGTCTCTGCTGTGGGTAGTTCCGGCTCAAGGGCCATTCCGCAGATTGGGCAAGAGCCGGGTTCGTTCCGCCTTATTTCTGGATGCATCGGGCAAGTCCAGATCGTGCCGGGCGGCGCCGTTTCGGTCGGGGTGTTCACTTCCCCCAGATACTTGGTCGGCTCGGCCAAGAACTTGCTTCGGCAATTTTCCGAGCAGAAGTAGTAGCTGGTTCCTTCGTAGGCCGCCTTGTGCTGTGCGGTCAGCGGATTGACCGTCATTCCACACACGGGATCTCTTGCCGCCGACGTGCTTTCAGGCGCCCCATCGCGCCCATGATGATGGTCATGGTGCTGGTGATCATGGTCGTTGTGCGTGTGGTGTGCAGACATGATGATCTCCTTTGTCCGACCTTGCACCTTCCTGCAGTGGTAAGGTCAAGGGGAAAGAAATCTTCCGACGCTATGTCCGTGTGTTGATCTGCAAAGCCAAAAGCCGACTGACGGCTACCCACCGCGATGCAGAACATTGCGAGCTGCACTGGCTGTCGGCCAAAGGAGCTATCGGCGCATGGCAAGCAGTTGGTCTGGAACAGGGTGGCCATGCGGATGCTTCAGTTCGGCCTTGGCATCCTCAAGGCGGTCGATTTCGCCACGCATGCGATCGATCCAGTCCTGATCTCTGCTGTTCTTCTTCCATTGCGCCTTGATGGCGTCGATCTTCTCGTCCAATGCCGCAATGCGATCACCTAGGGTCTGTGCGCCATTACCTGCATCGGCCTTGGCGGTGCGAGCGGTGGGACGGAAGCCGGCGGCACCTTGGGGCAACCCGCCCTCGGTGTTCTCAGCTTCCCACCGTTTGACCAGAGCGGGGGGCGGCGTATAGCCAAGGAACACGACGCCGGCATGCTGGCATGCCCACCATAGGCGTGCCTTGTCCTTTTCGGACCAATCAACGCTGCCGGGTGGGCCGGTAAGCTCCAGCCCGCCGCCCCAATGCGTTGCGGCATATTCCGCGATGAGCATCAACGCATGACTGCTGGGCGGTAGATCGTGAACCTCTATCTCATGGCCGCGATCGATCAGGAGCGTGCCGCCCACCTCCACAGCGATGCCGCCCGCGCGGCGCTCGGGCTGCAAGCCTTTCCCCACCCACCATTCGAAGCGACCATCGTCGTCGCGGGTCGCGACGGGGCAAACAGCCTTGATGACGTGTGGACGCCGCTTAAGGGGGGGGCGTTCCGCCCGGTGGATCGCAAATGGCTCCACCTTAGCCAACGCCTCAGCCAGTTCATCGGCATTACCCTTCGGCCCGGAGACCATCAAGCGCGACGCCGCATTGTCCACCGTCACCCAACCGCCATCCTGCATCAGGATCCGATGTGGCGGCCCTTTCTTCACGTAACGGGTGCGATTGCGAAATTCCTGCACAATCTGCTCGCCGGTGACGGCGGCCAGAATTCTGGACTTCTTGTCGTTGAACTGGGTCATGGACTGGGCCTTTTTGAATTGCTCCAGCGTGGGGAGCTTGAGGGTGGAAAGATAGGTTCGCACCTGCGCCGCCGATGGGGCTGGGAGCCCGTGACGGCGGCACGATTGACGCAGCGCCCTGGCCAGTGGGTGCGGTGTCCCCGTGTGGTCAACGAGAACAACCACCTTCTCGCCCATGGCAAGGCCAAGACCCCTTTCCAGCAGCGTATTGCGGAAGTCATGCGCATTGGTGGACGGCCAAGCGGACAGAAGTGAAACCTGCAAATCCTGGTGATCAACCCGAGTGCGTTCCGTGATGTGGCGCTGCTGGGGCGACAAGCCGGATATGCGGACAGGAGCGCGAATAGCGTCGGAATGTGCGCCCAGCCATTTTGCAACATCGATCCGGCCTTCACTGAGCAGCGCCTTATGGATCGCACGTGGTCGGGGAACCGGAGGGACCGGCAGGCCGAGTTCATAAGAGGTGATGACCGAAATCTTCTCCCGCCTCCGGAAAGAATTCCGCAGGTCAACGACCCGATGATCGGGCAGGACGAGGCTGTATACGAAATGGCCATGAAGCCTCGTCGCCCCATCTTTCCCTCGGTGCAAGACGCCGGCCCTGGGCTGCCCCTCGAGCCCGAATTCCGCTTCGAAGAGCCGGAGCCAGTGCCGGATGGTGTCAACATTGTCGGCGCCGATTGAGGGGTCGACATGGATGTGGAGGATAGGGCGCTGTGTTCGAGCGCCCCTTGCCGCGAGGGCCATTTCGGCGAGTTGTCCTGATAGCGTTGAAGCCGCGAGAAATCGGCTTTCGACGTGTTGGACCAACTGGCCCTTCGCGGTCGATTCCAAATGCCGGGCGAGCGCTGCGCCACCTGCTCCCCGCGTCTCACCGCTCAGCACTCAGTCGCTCGATCAACAGGCCAGCTCGACTGGCGTTCTCACGCAGGCCCGACAAGACCTTCTCTGCCTCAGCGTGATGAACGGAGGCACCCGAACGGCGCAAGGCTTTTGACAATTGAATCGTAGAGCCGGTCGCTCGGCCAAGCGTTGAAAGGAGCGCGGCAACTGCCTCGATATCGGCAGAGGTCATCCTTTGATACCGGCGGGGGCGGGTGGTCTCGGGAAGCTTGACCGCCGAGAGAACGTGCCGTCGAACGAACGCGGCTCTGCTGCATCCGCCTGCCCGTGCAGCGGCATCGATCGCCTGTGCTTCGGCATCGGTAAGGCCGACGTTCACTTGGGCCTTCAACCGGCGGCTCTGGCTGCTGCTCATCCCCACGCCCCTGGCGTTGTTGCGGTCCACGGGGGCACCCCCTGGCCAGTGGTATCGACGGCCCGGCGTCTAGATACCATGCCTGGCTCAACCAACATTAACTACGTTTCAGTTAACTTTCAACAGGACGCCTGGTAGCGACGGGAATGCGGGGTCAGCGTAGCTGGTCAGGGTTGCGAAGCTGGCCCCGCCATTCTGGGCACTAGGCGGGTCAGCGTTATGCCGGCGGCCTGCCCTTCGATATGCCAAGATGGATGGGTCGCCGTCTGGCAGAGCTTGAGGTGCATTTAGCGAATCGAGATATGATCGATGGCACTGCCATAAGGGGCCGCCATGAGCTTGCTCGACGATATCATCAAGTCCATTACCGAGACCGATGAGAAGACCTCGTCGATCCTGAGGAAGTGCTTGGTGCTCTCTTACAAGCTCAAGAACGACAGCCTGAAGTCGTGGGTGTCGAAGGAGCTTAACGGCTACGATTACGACGATCCTGACATGCCGGACTACAGGAAGATCAGTGCGCCGGCTAAAGGTGTATTCCTTGGGTCATTCGGCCAGCAGATCAACGATCAGCCTATCCCCTCGGCGGTCATGAAAGAAGAGCACAGGCACTGGGCTGAACGAGCGAAGTTGCCGCAGCCGATCGCCGCTTATGAAGACGTCAAGGGCGATGAGAACCGCGTGATCCCCTGGCCCGCCAACCTCGTGGTTTTCTACCAAGCCAAGTTCTTTGATGGCGACATGGCCCTAAATCGTGCTTGGCAGGATATCCCCGGCACCGTGATGGTTGGCATCGTTGATACCGTCCGCACACGTGTGTTGACCTTCGTGCTCGAACTCAAGGAGCAGACAGTCGAGGAAGAGGTGGAAGTAGAGAAGCTGCCGCCTTCTACCGTGCAAACGCTGGTCCAGATGACTGTCATCGGCGGCACGAATGTTTTCGGCAACGTCGAGCAGTTTGCCGCCACGACAGTCCAGGTCGGTGATGCAGCGAGCCTTAAGGGTACTCTGGCCGCTCTGGGCGTGGGTCACGAAGAGCTGGACGCACTCGAAGCGGACATTGCAGCCGATCAAGCCGAGGAACCCAAGGCGTTAGGGAAGCGCACGTTGAGCTGGATAGGCCGCAACGCCAAGGCTGCAGGCAAGGGAGCGGTAAAGATTGGTGGGGATGTCGCCACCGCCGTCATGACAGAGGCAATCAAGAGGTACATGGGGCTTTGATGAAAAAACGGATTTTTTCGAGCCCCGTGCGAATGGGGCGATCTGTTATGAGGCGAGGCCTATTCTGGAATATAACTTCGATCAATAATTCCATGCACCCAGGTAACTCATGAAGTTCGAGGTTTATTGCGACGAAACTCAGCCGGACCTGTTCACGTCGGTAAATCCCGCCGCCCGATACCTAATGATTGGTAGCCTATGGCTGCCATCCGGCCTGCGAGAAGATGCCAAAGAAAAGGTCAGTCGCCTTCGTGAGCGCCATAGTGTCTGGGGTGAGGCCAAATGGACGAAAGTTTCACCGGCCAAGAAGGACTTCTATCTAGAAATGGTCGATTTGTTCATGAGCTATGGCATGGACATGCGGTTTCGGTGCATCGCAGTTGATCGTACGCAGGTCAACATGGCGTTGCACAACAACGACGGAGAGTTGGGATTTTACAAATTTTACTACCAACTACTTCACCACTGGATTCTTGACTTCAACGAGTACAGCATTTTCTGCGACTTGAAGACCAACCGAGATAGAACGCGATTAAAAGTCCTTAAGCGCTGCTTGGAATATGCAAACAGGTCAGCGGCGATTTCATCCGTGCAGTCTCTCCCGTCACCTGAAGTCGCTCTTTTGCAGCTCTGCGACATACTGTTAGGAGCCGCCAGCAGCCGTCTAAACCAAACGTTGCGTGAAGGGTCTGCGAAGTCGAGTCTTGTCTCTATGCTTGAGACACGGCTTGATCTGCGCGGACAGCTATCACCGACCGGCGCAGCCGAGAAAAAGTTCAACATCTTCAAGATCAACTTGGGCGGGGGTTGGTAGTGCCTCCGTTATTGCTGCTTGAGCACGAAGCTGACTACCGTCAGCATTTCTACACAACCTACTGCAACGGTGAGATCAACACGCATGATGGAATTCGAGTCTACTTTCGGACGGAGGATTTCGATCACGCCTTCTTCGAAAGTACGATGCGAGATGGCGTGAAGGACGCGACGCTATCAAAGGTGCGAGCTGAGAGGATGAACTGGATTGCCTCTACGCTCGCAGACCCGGCATCTGACCGTTTTCAAGGCTGGCTCAAGAAAGAGCAGCGCTACGATCCCACGCGTTGTGTGAGCGTGGTGCATGGTGATTTCGTCGTCGTGTTACGCTTCGGCAAAAGGAAAGATGCTTCGTTGAGAGCCAACTTTGTAACGTGCTATGAAGCTGACAACAGCATCGGGAAGATACGTCAGTCTCCCCTTTGGATCAAAGAGGACTGTCTCAATTCGCTGTAGTGGGTTGGCGGACGCTGATTTGCTATGCTGGCTCAGCGTCCGAAGCCTCGATAGGTTCAAAGCCGATAGGCAGTGAACTCGAGCAACAGATATGGCCATGTCGGCTGACATGTCAAGAATCTTCCAGTCAACAATCCTTGAATCAGATTCCATAGCGCCGGGCCTGTTCGCATGTCTGCGTAGTTTATTAGCTGTGGAAATGGGTACGCATGGTGGGTACTTGCATGGGTACGCAACCTTTTCCAATGATCAGCTAAGGTCCTGTAGCATAACGCAAAAATCCAACTGAAATCGGAATGGTGGAGCTGAGCGGGATCGAACCGCTGACCTCGTCATTGCGAACGACGCGCTCTCCCAACTGAGCTACAGCCCCGCACCGACGCCGTATATGGACAATATCGCCCCCAAGGGCAAGAGGCCGGCAAGCAGATGCCCCGCAGCGCAGTAGTTACAGGGTGACGCGGGGACTAGACGAGGCCGTGCTCAACAAGGCTCCTGCCGGTGGCGATGACAGCTTTGGGCGTCCCGATCAGTGGACGGCCGAGCAATCGCGGCGCCCGCGTGGTGTCGAGGCGCTTGGGCGTGCCGATCTCGTGCATATTGTCCCGAATGTCGCGGTCAAAGAGGGCCGCTAGACGCACGATCCAGTTGGGCAGGGTGGCGGTGGGCACCCGACGGTTCGGGAAGGCCGGACGCAGCATGGCGCCCACCTCGGACATCGCATAGACACCCTCGGCGGCGATGCAGCGCTGGCCGAAAAAGGCCGGATCGGTCATCGCCG
>ERZ778024.2523-NODE-2523-length-15747-cov-29.012682_pt1 | contig 15747 bp, 3 predicted proteins | sample MGYA00375754_ERZ778024 | MGnify/ENA primary metagenome ERZ778024 (study PRJEB29350, sample SAMN05389827) | bioreactor metagenome | isolation source: Thiocyanate bioreactor | place: South Africa: University of Cape Town | collected 2014-02-18 ...
CTAGTAAACGATCCCAGAGTTTTTACTAATTCAATTTGACACGAATGAGTTGCTGCTGCACACGAGCAAACAAATTCAACACCAGAATTGACCAGCATTGATGGAAATAATAACACTGTGAAACGATTGAATAAAATAGCATACACTAACCAATAGTAATGAAGTATATAGTACTAATAGCTCGAACTAATGATGGAATTGGATACTAAACATGTGATCAACGATGTGTACGGGTACTGCTCGATGACTGTGATGGAGCAAGTGTGCGCATCACTGTTACTAGATGACGCATGAATAATTGAGCTGATTCAGTCAGTTCACTTGACAACCGTGTACGAAGCAGCAGTACTGTTCCCGTATTCACATATGTACGTAATGATGCTTCACTTCTCCAACGACCACGATACTGTATATGCAATAATGGTACATTTAGCATAAAATCTCGGGTACACCCACCATGCCTCAACGAATGAGGGGTGTACCCGACGTCACCAAGACCTAATGCATCAACAGCTGAACCAAATAGCGAGCGATAGCGAGCAGCACTGAAACCAAATAATGATCGACGACATGTGGCAATGGAATTAATGTTGGTAATCGAACAAATGTAATCATACAACACTGCCGCAACATGCGGGTCAGTAACATTTACTGCTTGATTTTCCCCGGTCTTGGTACGTGCCAGTCGTATGGTAGCGAGTACAGACATAGCAGTACCGACACGGGAGTCACCATTAAACACCACATCACGTATTTTTAAGTTGCATATCTCATTGATACGCAAGTAACAATGGAAACCAAGTAATGTAGCCACACCAGCAGCATAATAATTTGATTTCAATAGAACAACACTAAGTAATACAGTGACTTCGAGTGTCAGCGGTGGTCGATGACGTTTCTTTCTTGCATCCAAACGTCTCCAACCACGCAAAGCGAGTCGACTACGGTGGAAACTATCTCGAGAACCAGTATAACGAATGAGTGAGGACAGACAGTACTGAGCAGTAGTGAACGGAACATGAAGTACGTGCAGATGATGAATATAATCGACTAAATGAGAGTCGAGCTGACGAGTCGATAAAGAGTCAATGTTGAGTCGATGTTTGTGAAGGTAGGAGAGAAATTGGTTGAAAGCAGACGAATATTTGGAGTTGGTGGATGGAGCAATGGAGTGATCGATGAGGTAATGATTAGTTTTATCTGTCATCATAGATGGAAATATCATCGAATATTCATTCGACTAGCAGCGTCTGCGGGGTTGAATGCAGACGCCACGTAGATCACTTGCAGCTTTAAATCCATACCAACAATAATACTAGTAATTCGTCTTAACAACTTCAACAATGGTACCGAGCTACTTCTACCTTTTACCACACTAAACAAAGTGGTACTATTATCCACCAGCATCAGTACTTTTCGACTGTCTGTTCGACTGCCGCTCAACGTACGTAACCAGCGCACTGCTAACAATAGTGCTGACAATTCTAGCTCATTAATATGTACATTATCAATGTTCAAGCGCCATTTACCATACATAATAGTTGACCAATCGATACTACTGACCAGCTGACGAGTATGATTCACCAGCTGTGATTGAAGTACTGTTCGATCATGACGAGTTAATGCTACGATCGGCTGTTGGACACCATAATTCATTAAATGAGCATCAGTAGGTACCAGCACGTCACATGCAGAGTCAAAGGATGCTGAATCACATAATGAGGTACCAAAAGCAGCCAAAGACACCAACTGTTCCACACTACTGGTAATTGCATCATTCATTTGAGCAGTTCGGTTGGCTACTACTCCATACCCAATCCGAGAAGCATCAGTAGCAACGACACGACGACTGATGGACATACTGAGGTCAGTGAAAATGGTTGGTGCTAATGCACATACTAATGCTAGTTCCCTCTGTATCGATGACCAGAGCACCTTCGAATTCTCCTCACTGTCTCGACGGAACTTTTGGATGAAACGGTATGTTTCACGCCAAATGGATAGCAGTGGTCGTCTTAATAACTGGAGCCATACCCAGCTACCCACTAATCGACTGAGTTCAGTCGATGTAGCAGTACCAACATACAACATTGATAAAGTACGATGAATCAGCTGAGTCAGCTGTTCACTTGTGACACATAATCGTTGTTCTCTGCCACATGTGGTAACACCAATGACAGGTACAGGGTCAGATGTTGCAGCCACCTTCTTTTTCAAATTGACTCGTAATCCCACCATCTCATACGCTTCTTCCACTCGTTCAATTACTTCATTCACCGTACTTTCTGCACATCCTAAGATGACCACATCATCTATATAAATCATATGCAAATACGAATAACGATGAAGTGCTGATTGAAGGAGAATATTGCTGAGAGGATTGATTGCATTGGACATGGTGTAGAGGACGTGTTCGTGCACCGATTGTGCTACGTACACACTATGCGACCACCCCATTGGGAGGGTGGTCAGCATTGGATAACGAGCAGAGTTGGAACGAATGGATGCAGATTGACCTGAAAGTGACAATAAGTGACGTAACTCATTTCGACTGAGTCGAGGCAAACAAAAATAAGGTTGGAGTGGAAGAGGCATCCGGAGCTGGTGATAATAAGAGGATAAATCCAGCTTGGCTGTATAGAATGGAGCTGAAGATTGAATGTTGCTGAGATGGGATGGGTTTGGAAGCATCACTGGTGGAGGGGGTATCATCAGCTGGTTAGCATATGTTGCATCGACGATGAGACGGATCTGGTCATGATCTTTCTTCACACCGAACAGCCCGTTGATACAAACAGGGCTATCGGTAAATGTGACCATATCAAGAGACATCAACCGTTGAAGTAATTTGACGTACTCCAATCGACTCGCAGCATGTACAGATGGTGACTTAGCAGTACCAGTGGTACGTACGGAGGAAGTTGGAAGTATCAATGAGTGTACATCATAATACCACCGTGCTAATGAGTCAGGCAGTACTGATGACAGTTCAATGGTTGATCCACGTTCACCAATCGATGGAAGTGAAACTTTATCAGCGATGAGTGGAATAGCAGTAGCAGATGATGCAGATGTATAGAATGTTTGTAGAGGTGGAATCGGAAATTGTTGAGACGAACTGAATGATTGTTGATTGAATTGGGGCATGCGTTGCCAAGGTCGAAGGCACCTTGGAAGTGTTAATTGGATGGATAGATGGTACAATAACAGTCTCACACGACTGAATAGTGCACGTGCTCCATCGCGACGCTCATGATCTGGTAATTGAGAATCATGATGGCGAACTTGAGTACGGTACACAGAGTGACAACAAATAAAAAGATGACGAAGGGTATGATGGACGACAGTCTCACCAACACGGACATCATAAAAATCAATAAAATGACAATGAATGGGATCGTTTGAAGGGGATGATAAGGAAATAGGACACAAGGTCATACAATTTAATGCATGTACAATGATGTTGGTTGCTAATAATAGCACGTTCAACACCATCACACGACGAGCAGTACGAGCACTACGAGTAGTAGAAGCTGGAATCACATTGATATAAGGTAATGTACTATCCAATGACGTGCTTCGATTGACTCCAGCTACTGATAATGAACTCATGATGATTTGGAGTTGCTCTTATCAGAAGCAACTCCAGATGTTGTTACTTTGGAATCCAAATATACTTGTTTCTTTTTAACTCCAACACTACCAGCATTACCTCCAGCATTACTATTACTTTCTTTTGGAGTACCACGACGAGCATTACCATTTGATGAAGTAAAAGTTTTAATTGCTACACCACGTTTAATGAGCTTCGCTATTTTCTTGGTTGGTAATGGTAATGAACTAGTTGTTGCAACACGATGCTGTATCCCTGCCATTAAATTCCAATCGGATGTTTGAATGGCATGCACCAGACCAATAAGTCTGGTTACTAATATTTCTAATCCATCGGAATAATGCTTCACCCCTTCAGATACAAAGCTATCGATGGCGTCAGCAATTGTTTCTGCTTCATATATGCTACGCATATCAGCTTTCTGACCATTGCTACTACCACCAGCCATCACTTTAGCAGCAATACGATTGACATACGTTACAGCACCATCACGACCAACAAATTTTAAGAACTTTTTAGCTTGACGATCAGGGGATTCAGATCGATGTCGACGATGATGAGCACGTTTGTGTCGAGTACGACGACTGGAATGACGAATATCACGGTCAGAATCAGTGTCACTGGAAGAAGAATCACTACTAGAACTGGATGAACGAGAAGAACTGCTGTCAGAAGATGAGGAACTACTACTGGATGATGAAGAGGACGAGTGATAACGTTCATTATGTAATGGATAATCACTGTTTCGAGCAGAAACATTACGTCGATGATGTTTCTTATGCTTCCCCTTTCCCTTACGACGTGTTCCAGCACCTTTTATTGCACCAATCGATGGAAGATTGTTTAATGATGCAGCTAATTGTTGACTTTCTCCTTGCTTTCGCTGTTCATTGTCCTTCATTAACGCAGCTAATTGGCTTTCCAACTCAGATAATTTATTATTTTCAAACACCAAAGTACGAGCAGCACGAGCATCAGACACAGATTTACGTGGTGATTGACGTGGGTGTTGTGAACTAGCCGCAGTAGTAGCAGCAGGTGCAGTGAAAACTGGTGTTTCCTTCTTCTCTTCATCAATATCACTACCAGAATCATCACCACTTTGGGGAGCAGTACCATTGGCGGAATCAGACTGCGCATCTTCTTCCGCAAATAAATACTTGTGTAATAATACACGAGCATGTTTAGTTGCACCCTTCTCAGTTAATGTTCCAACTTCCCCCGAACGACCAATAATGTGGAAAGCCCGTTTAAGTGACAGCTTGCCAAGAGAGTACACCCCAGCAGGCACACTGGAGAACACTCCACGCAATGCGACGGTAGCATTAGCAACAGAGATATCACCACGACTTAAAGAGTCGAATAAATCATTAATGTTGGTTTCGAAAACAGCTTTTAATTCGTTGGTAACGTGCGACATGATGGAGCAAGAGAAGTAGCAGAGAGCAACGACAGTTGAACAGTGACCAGAAAATGGCGCGAAAAATGCGTGACTCAGACCACGAACAATTGGTCTCGTGTGTGTGTATCTGTGGATGCGACTGTGACTGTTGATGAAGTCTCGTGTCTATCGACAGGATACAGTGCTGAGTCAGTACAGAAGTGTACTAGCCTCAGTGTAACGAGTACCGAGATGAATCGATGGTTGAGTTATAAGGTGTAGGGGTCGAGGGGTAGTAGAGGTTGGTGCAAGTGAGTGCTGGTGACTGAACTGATAACGGCAAGTTGGTCAGATAGTTTCAACCCATAATTGCAACAGTCAGACCATATGGAAAACATTCATATGAGCATGTTCACACCTCACATCATACATTCCTTCACTCCACACACATTATCTCATCACCTACCCACACTCACCACTACATATTTAACATGTACTATATACACTATACTATAATACGTATTACTGACGTACTACGGAGTAATTCTACGGTAGTAACGGACGTTACGGACCGTAGTACGGAGGTCACCCGGATGTCACTAACGGTCAACTATACTAGTATACAGCACACGGAAAATATAATGCATTACAATAAACTCAGTTTATTGTATTGGCATTGACAATTTCAACGTGTAATGCTATTCCTAGTAAACGATCCCAGAGTTTTTACTAATTCAATTTGACACGAATGAGTTGCTGCTGCACACGAGCAAACAAATTCAACACCAGAATTGACCAGCATTGATGGAAATAATAACACTGTGAAACGATTGAATAAAATAGCATACACTAACCAATAGTAATGAAGTATATAGTACTAATAGCTCGAACTAATGATGGAATTGGATACTAAACATGTGATCAACGATGTGTACGGGTACTGCTCGATGACTGTGATGGAGCAAGTGTGCGCATCACTGTTACTAGATGACGCATGAATAATTGAGCTGATTCAGTCAGTTCACTTGACAACCGTGTACGAAGCAGCAGTACTGTTCCCGTATTCACATATGTACGTAATGATGCTTCACTTCTCCAACGACCACGATACTGTATATGCAATAATGGTACATTTAGCATAAAATCTCGGGTACACCCACCATGCCTCAACGAATGAGGGGTGTACCCGACGTCACCAAGACCTAATGCATCAACAGCTGAACCAAATAGCGAGCGATAGCGAGCAGCACTGAAACCAAATAATGATCGACGACATGTGGCAATGGAATTAATGTTGGTAATCGAACAAATGTAATCATACAACACTGCCGCAACATGCGGGTCAGTAACATTTACTGCTTGATTTTCCCCGGTCTTGGTACGTGCCAGTCGTATGGTAGCGAGTACAGACATAGCAGTACCGACACGGGAGTCACCATTAAACACCACATCACGTATTTTTAAGTTGCATATCTCATTGATACGCAAGTAACAATGGAAACCAAGTAATGTAGCCACACCAGCAGCATAATAATTTGATTTCAATAGAACAACACTAAGTAATACAGTGACTTCGAGTGTCAGCGGTGGTCGATGACGTTTCTTTCTTGCATCCAAACGTCTCCAACCACGCAAAGCGAGTCGACTACGGTGGAAACTATCTCGAGAACCAGTATAACGAATGAGTGAGGACAGACAGTACTGAGCAGTAGTGAACGGAACATGAAGTACGTGCAGATGATGAATATAATCGACTAAATGAGAGTCGAGCTGACGAGTCGATAAAGAGTCAATGTTGAGTCGATGTTTGTGAAGGTAGGAGAGAAATTGGTTGAAAGCAGACGAATATTTGGAGTTGGTGGATGGAGCAATGGAGTGATCGATGAGGTAATGATTAGTTTTATCTGTCATCATAGATGGAAATATCATCGAATATTCATTCGACTAGCAGCGTCTGCGGGGTTGAATGCAGACGCCACGTAGATCACTTGCAGCTTTAAATCCATACCAACAATAATACTAGTAATTCGTCTTAACAACTTCAACAATGGTACCGAGCTACTTCTACCTTTTACCACACTAAACAAAGTGGTACTATTATCCACCAGCATCAGTACTTTTCGACTGTCTGTTCGACTGCCGCTCAACGTACGTAACCAGCGCACTGCTAACAATAGTGCTGACAATTCTAGCTCATTAATATGTACATTATCAATGTTCAAGCGCCATTTACCATACATAATAGTTGACCAATCGATACTACTGACCAGCTGACGAGTATGATTCACCAGCTGTGATTGAAGTACTGTTCGATCATGACGAGTTAATGCTACGATCGGCTGTTGGACACCATAATTCATTAAATGAGCATCAGTAGGTACCAGCACGTCACATGCAGAGTCAAAGGATGCTGAATCACATAATGAGGTACCAAAAGCAGCCAAAGACACCAACTGTTCCACACTACTGGTAATTGCATCATTCATTTGAGCAGTTCGGTTGGCTACTACTCCATACCCAATCCGAGAAGCATCAGTAGCAACGACACGACGACTGATGGACATACTGAGGTCAGTGAAAATGGTTGGTGCTAATGCACATACTAATGCTAGTTCCCTCTGTATCGATGACCAGAGCACCTTCGAATTCTCCTCACTGTCTCGACGGAACTTTTGGATGAAACGGTATGTTTCACGCCAAATGGATAGCAGTGGTCGTCTTAATAACTGGAGCCATACCCAGCTACCCACTAATCGACTGAGTTCAGTCGATGTAGCAGTACCAACATACAACATTGATAAAGTACGATGAATCAGCTGAGTCAGCTGTTCACTTGTGACACATAATCGTTGTTCTCTGCCACATGTGGTAACACCAATGACAGGTACAGGGTCAGATGTTGCAGCCACCTTCTTTTTCAAATTGACTCGTAATCCCACCATCTCATACGCTTCTTCCACTCGTTCAATTACTTCATTCACCGTACTTTCTGCACATCCTAAGATGACCACATCATCTATATAAATCATATGCAAATACGAATAACGATGAAGTGCTGATTGAAGGAGAATATTGCTGAGAGGATTGATTGCATTGGACATGGTGTAGAGGACGTGTTCGTGCACCGATTGTGCTACGTACACACTATGCGACCACCCCATTGGGAGGGTGGTCAGCATTGGATAACGAGCAGAGTTGGAACGAATGGATGCAGATTGACCTGAAAGTGACAATAAGTGACGTAACTCATTTCGACTGAGTCGAGGCAAACAAAAATAAGGTTGGAGTGGAAGAGGCATCCGGAGCTGGTGATAATAAGAGGATAAATCCAGCTTGGCTGTATAGAATGGAGCTGAAGATTGAATGTTGCTGAGATGGGATGGGTTTGGAAGCATCACTGGTGGAGGGGGTATCATCAGCTGGTTAGCATATGTTGCATCGACGATGAGACGGATCTGGTCATGATCTTTCTTCACACCGAACAGCCCGTTGATACAAACAGGGCTATCGGTAAATGTGACCATATCAAGAGACATCAACCGTTGAAGTAATTTGACGTACTCCAATCGACTCGCAGCATGTACAGATGGTGACTTAGCAGTACCAGTGGTACGTACGGAGGAAGTTGGAAGTATCAATGAGTGTACATCATAATACCACCGTGCTAATGAGTCAGGCAGTACTGATGACAGTTCAATGGTTGATCCACGTTCACCAATCGATGGAAGTGAAACTTTATCAGCGATGAGTGGAATAGCAGTAGCAGATGATGCAGATGTATAGAATGTTTGTAGAGGTGGAATCGGAAATTGTTGAGACGAACTGAATGATTGTTGATTGAATTGGGGCATGCGTTGCCAAGGTCGAAGGCACCTTGGAAGTGTTAATTGGATGGATAGATGGTACAATAACAGTCTCACACGACTGAATAGTGCACGTGCTCCATCGCGACGCTCATGATCTGGTAATTGAGAATCATGATGGCGAACTTGAGTACGGTACACAGAGTGACAACAAATAAAAAGATGACGAAGGGTATGATGGACGACAGTCTCACCAACACGGACATCATAAAAATCAATAAAATGACAATGAATGGGATCGTTTGAAGGGGATGATAAGGAAATAGGACACAAGGTCATACAATTTAATGCATGTACAATGATGTTGGTTGCTAATAATAGCACGTTCAACACCATCACACGACGAGCAGTACGAGCACTACGAGTAGTAGAAGCTGGAATCACATTGATATAAGGTAATGTACTATCCAATGACGTGCTTCGATTGACTCCAGCTACTGATAATGAACTCATGATGATTTGGAGTTGCTCTTATCAGAAGCAACTCCAGATGTTGTTACTTTGGAATCCAAATATACTTGTTTCTTTTTAACTCCAACACTACCAGCATTACCTCCAGCATTACTATTACTTTCTTTTGGAGTACCACGACGAGCATTACCATTTGATGAAGTAAAAGTTTTAATTGCTACACCACGTTTAATGAGCTTCGCTATTTTCTTGGTTGGTAATGGTAATGAACTAGTTGTTGCAACACGATGCTGTATCCCTGCCATTAAATTCCAATCGGATGTTTGAATGGCATGCACCAGACCAATAAGTCTGGTTACTAATATTTCTAATCCATCGGAATAATGCTTCACCCCTTCAGATACAAAGCTATCGATGGCGTCAGCAATTGTTTCTGCTTCATATATGCTACGCATATCAGCTTTCTGACCATTGCTACTACCACCAGCCATCACTTTAGCAGCAATACGATTGACATACGTTACAGCACCATCACGACCAACAAATTTTAAGAACTTTTTAGCTTGACGATCAGGGGATTCAGATCGATGTCGACGATGATGAGCACGTTTGTGTCGAGTACGACGACTGGAATGACGAATATCACGGTCAGAATCAGTGTCACTGGAAGAAGAATCACTACTAGAACTGGATGAACGAGAAGAACTGCTGTCAGAAGATGAGGAACTACTACTGGATGATGAAGAGGACGAGTGATAACGTTCATTATGTAATGGATAATCACTGTTTCGAGCAGAAACATTACGTCGATGATGTTTCTTATGCTTCCCCTTTCCCTTACGACGTGTTCCAGCACCTTTTATTGCACCAATCGATGGAAGATTGTTTAATGATGCAGCTAATTGTTGACTTTCTCCTTGCTTTCGCTGTTCATTGTCCTTCATTAACGCAGCTAATTGGCTTTCCAACTCAGATAATTTATTATTTTCAAACACCAAAGTACGAGCAGCACGAGCATCAGACACAGATTTACGTGGTGATTGACGTGGGTGTTGTGAACTAGCCGCAGTAGTAGCAGCAGGTGCAGTGAAAACTGGTGTTTCCTTCTTCTCTTCATCAATATCACTACCAGAATCATCACCACTTTGGGGAGCAGTACCATTGGCGGAATCAGACTGCGCATCTTCTTCCGCAAATAAATACTTGTGTAATAATACACGAGCATGTTTAGTTGCACCCTTCTCAGTTAATGTTCCAACTTCCCCCGAACGACCAATAATGTGGAAAGCCCGTTTAAGTGACAGCTTGCCAAGAGAGTACACCCCAGCAGGCACACTGGAGAACACTCCACGCAATGCGACGGTAGCATTAGCAACAGAGATATCACCACGACTTAAAGAGTCGAATAAATCATTAATGTTGGTTTCGAAAACAGCTTTTAATTCGTTGGTAACGTGCGACATGATGGAGCAAGAGAAGTAGCAGAGAGCAACGACAGTTGAACAGTGACCAGAAAATGGCGCGAAAAATGCGTGACTCAGACCACGAACAATTGGTCTCGTGTGTGTGTATCTGTGGATGCGACTGTGACTGTTGATGAAGTCTCGTGTCTATCGACAGGATACAGTGCTGAGTCAGTACAGAAGTGTACTAGCCTCAGTGTAACGAGTACCGAGATGAATCGATGGTTGAGTTATAAGGTGTAGGGGTCGAGGGGTAGTAGAGGTTGGTGCAAGTGAGTGCTGGTGACTGAACTGATAACGGCAAGTTGGTCAGATAGTTTCAACCCATAATTGCAACAGTCAGACCATATGGAAAACATTCATATGAGCATGTTCACACCTCACATCATACATTCCTTCACTCCACACACATTATCTCATCACCTACCCACACTCACCACTACATATTTAACATGTACTATATACACTATACTATAATACGTATTACTGACGTACTACGGAGTAATTCTACGGTAGTAACGGACGTTACGGACCGTAGTACGGAGGTCACCCGGATGTCACTAACGGTCAACTATACTAGTATACAGCACACGGAAAATATAATGCATTACAATAAACTCAGTTTATTGTATTGGCATTGACAATTTCAACGTGTAATGCTAGTACTAGTAAACGATCCCAGAGTTTTTACTAATTCAATTTGACACGAATGAGTTGCTGCTGCACACGAGCAAACAAATTCAACACCAGAATTGACCAGCATTGATGGAAATAATAACACTGTGAAACGATTGAATAAAATAGCATACACTAACCAATAGTAATGAAGTATATAGTACTAATAGCTCGAACTAATGATGGAATTGGATACTAAACATGTGATCAACGATGTGTACGGGTACTGCTCGATGACTGTGATGGAGCAAGTGTGCGCATCACTGTTACTAGATGACGCATGAATAATTGAGCTGATTCAGTCAGTTCACTTGACAACCGTGTACGAAGCAGCAGTACTGTTCCCGTATTCACATATGTACGTAATGATGCTTCACTTCTCCAACGACCACGATACTGTATATGCAATAATGGTACATTTAGCATAAAATCTCGGGTACACCCACCATGCCTCAACGAATGAGGGGTGTACCCGACGTCACCAAGACCTAATGCATCAACAGCTGAACCAAATAGCGAGCGATAGCGAGCAGCACTGAAACCAAATAATGATCGACGACATGTGGCAATGGAATTAATGTTGGTAATCGAACAAATGTAATCATACAACACTGCCGCAACATGCGGGTCAGTAACATTTACTGCTTGATTTTCCCCGGTCTTGGTACGTGCCAGTCGTATGGTAGCGAGTACAGACATAGCAGTACCGACACGGGAGTCACCATTAAACACCACATCACGTATTTTTAAGTTGCATATCTCATTGATACGCAAGTAACAATGGAAACCAAGTAATGTAGCCACACCAGCAGCATAATAATTTGATTTCAATAGAACAACACTAAGTAATACAGTGACTTCGAGTGTCAGCGGTGGTCGATGACGTTTCTTTCTTGCATCCAAACGTCTCCAACCACGCAAAGCGAGTCGACTACGGTGGAAACTATCTCGAGAACCAGTATAACGAATGAGTGAGGACAGACAGTACTGAGCAGTAGTGAACGGAACATGAAGTACGTGCAGATGATGAATATAATCGACTAAATGAGAGTCGAGCTGACGAGTCGATAAAGAGTCAATGTTGAGTCGATGTTTGTGAAGGTAGGAGAGAAATTGGTTGAAAGCAGACGAATATTTGGAGTTGGTGGATGGAGCAATGGAGTGATCGATGAGGTAATGATTAGTTTTATCTGTCATCATAGATGGAAATATCATCGAATATTCATTCGACTAGCAGCGTCTGCGGGGTTGAATGCAGACGCCACGTAGATCACTTGCAGCTTTAAATCCATACCAACAATAATACTAGTAATTCGTCTTAACAACTTCAACAATGGTACCGAGCTACTTCTACCTTTTACCACACTAAACAAAGTGGTACTATTATCCACCAGCATCAGTACTTTTCGACTGTCTGTTCGACTGCCGCTCAACGTACGTAACCAGCGCACTGCTAACAATAGTGCTGACAATTCTAGCTCATTAATATGTACATTATCAATGTTCAAGCGCCATTTACCATACATAATAGTTGACCAATCGATACTACTGACCAGCTGACGAGTATGATTCACCAGCTGTGATTGAAGTACTGTTCGATCATGACGAGTTAATGCTACGATCGGCTGTTGGACACCATAATTCATTAAATGAGCATCAGTAGGTACCAGCACGTCACATGCAGAGTCAAAGGATGCTGAATCACATAATGAGGTACCAAAAGCAGCCAAAGACACCAACTGTTCCACACTACTGGTAATTGCATCATTCATTTGAGCAGTTCGGTTGGCTACTACTCCATACCCAATCCGAGAAGCATCAGTAGCAACGACACGACGACTGATGGACATACTGAGGTCAGTGAAAATGGTTGGTGCTAATGCACATACTAATGCTAGTTCCCTCTGTATCGATGACCAGAGCACCTTCGAATTCTCCTCACTGTCTCGACGGAACTTTTGGATGAAACGGTATGTTTCACGCCAAATGGATAGCAGTGGTCGTCTTAATAACTGGAGCCATACCCAGCTACCCACTAATCGACTGAGTTCAGTCGATGTAGCAGTACCAACATACAACATTGATAAAGTACGATGAATCAGCTGAGTCAGCTGTTCACTTGTGACACATAATCGTTGTTCTCTGCCACATGTGGTAACACCAATGACAGGTACAGGGTCAGATGTTGCAGCCACCTTCTTTTTCAAATTGACTCGTAATCCCACCATCTCATACGCTTCTTCCACTCGTTCAATTACTTCATTCACCGTACTTTCTGCACATCCTAAGATGACCACATCATCTATATAAATCATATGCAAATACGAATAACGATGAAGTGCTGATTGAAGGAGAATATTGCTGAGAGGATTGATTGCATTGGACATGGTGTAGAGGACGTGTTCGTGCACCGATTGTGCTACGTACACACTATGCGACCACCCCATTGGGAGGGTGGTCAGCATTGGATAACGAGCAGAGTTGGAACGAATGGATGCAGATTGACCTGAAAGTGACAATAAGTGACGTAACTCATTTCGACTGAGTCGAGGCAAACAAAAATAAGGTTGGAGTGGAAGAGGCATCCGGAGCTGGTGATAATAAGAGGATAAATCCAGCTTGGCTGTATAGAATGGAGCTGAAGATTGAATGTTGCTGAGATGGGATGGGTTTGGAAGCATCACTGGTGGAGGGGGTATCATCAGCTGGTTAGCATATGTTGCATCGACGATGAGACGGATCTGGTCATGATCTTTCTTCACACCGAACAGCCCGTTGATACAAACAGGGCTATCGGTAAATGTGACCATATCAAGAGACATCAACCGTTGAAGTAATTTGACGTACTCCAATCGACTCGCAGCATGTACAGATGGTGACTTAGCAGTACCAGTGGTACGTACGGAGGAAGTTGGAAGTATCAATGAGTGTACATCATAATACCACCGTGCTAATGAGTCAGGCAGTACTGATGACAGTTCAATGGTTGATCCACGTTCACCAATCGATGGAAGTGAAACTTTATCAGCGATGAGTGGAATAGCAGTAGCAGATGATGCAGATGTATAGAATGTTTGTAGAGGTGGAATCGGAAATTGTTGAGACGAACTGAATGATTGTTGATTGAATTGGGGCATGCGTTGCCAAGGTCGAAGGCACCTTGGAAGTGTTAATTGGATGGATAGATGGTACAATAACAGTCTCACACGACTGAATAGTGCACGTGCTCCATCGCGACGCTCATGATCTGGTAATTGAGAATCATGATGGCGAACTTGAGTACGGTACACAGAGTGACAACAAATAAAAAGATGACGAAGGGTATGATGGACGACAGTCTCACCAACACGGACATCATAAAAATCAATAAAATGACAATGAATGGGATCGTTTGAAGGGGATGATAAGGAAATAGGACACAAGGTCATACAATTTAATGCATGTACAATGATGTTGGTTGCTAATAATAGCACGTTCAACACCATCACACGACGAGCAGTACGAGCACTACGAGTAGTAGAAGCTGGAATCACATTGATATAAGGTAATGTACTATCCAATGACGTGCTTCGATTGACTCCAGCTACTGATAATGAACTCATGATGATTTGGAGTTGCTCTTATCAGAAGCAACTCCAGATGTTGTTACTTTGGAATCCAAATATACTTGTTTCTTTTTAACTCCAACACTACCAGCATTACCTCCAGCATTACTATTACTTTCTTTTGGAGTACCACGACGAGCATTACCATTTGATGAAGTAAAAGTTTTAATTGCTACACCACGTTTAATGAGCTTCGCTATTTTCTTGGTTGGTAATGGTAATGAACTAGTTGTTGCAACACGATGCTGTATCCCTGCCATTAAATTCCAATCGGATGTTTGAATGGCATGCACCAGACCAATAAGTCTGGTTACTAATATTTCTAATCCATCGGAATAATGCTTCACCCCTTCAGATACAAAGCTATCGATGGCGTCAGCAATTGTTTCTGCTTCATATATGCTACGCATATCAGCTTTCTGACCATTGCTACTACCACCAGCCATCACTTTAGCAGCAATACGATTGACATACGTTACAGCACCATCACGACCAACAAATTTTAAGAACTTTTTAGCTTGACGATCAGGGGATTCAGATCGATGTCGACGATGATGAGCACGTTTGTGTCGAGTACGACGACTGGAATGACGAATATCACGGTCAGAATCAGTGTCACTGGAAGAAGAATCACTACTAGAACTGGATGAACGAGAAGAACTGCTGTCAGAAGATGAGGAACTACTACTGGATGATGAAGAGGACGAGTGATAACGTTCATTATGTAATGGATAAT
>ERZ778024.2531-NODE-2531-length-15694-cov-13.476949_pt1 | contig 15694 bp, 5 predicted proteins | sample MGYA00375754_ERZ778024 | MGnify/ENA primary metagenome ERZ778024 (study PRJEB29350, sample SAMN05389827) | bioreactor metagenome | isolation source: Thiocyanate bioreactor | place: South Africa: University of Cape Town | collected 2014-02-18 ...
TCTACACATTGTACTCAATCAAATTCTTTCCCTTCATTCGGTTTTTAATTTTTTCCCCGTTTTTACCAATCTGGAAACTTTATTTCCCAATTTTTTCTTTTATCAACTTCAGTTATGGCTGATCCAGAATCTGGCCCAGAATCTGACTCTGATCACGACTCAGTTCCACAATCCATTCCCGATGAAGATCGATCATCTGAGTCAGACACAGGTCCTCCAACTGAACCTCTTTGTAATACGTTTTTTGAGGAATTTCTCGACGTGTTCCAATCCTCCAATGTGACCTCAATGACAGATTTATGTCCCGGCTGTGGGAATATGGGTGTAAGGCACGCTCGCCGAGGCACCATTCCACAACCAACAGCTACTTCAGAATCCAAGTCGTCCGTACGTTCAATGCTGTCTGCTGTTTCAAAGGCATTCATGGCTTTAGAAAAGCAACTACCTACTTACTCGAAGAGTGTCGATGTTCGAAATTATCTCCGTAATATTGAGCTAGTATTGAAGACGAATACTGGCATTCCCATTACCGAATGGCCGAGAGTCTTCTTATATACTGTCAAGGAATCCTCATCCTCATTAGAGTGGATATTAGCTAATATTATCGATAAACAATTGGACTGGAAAAGAGCAAAAGAAGCTTTCACACTTCACTTTCAAAAAGCTGAGTACGGTGCATTACTGTTGAAGAAATTTTATTCCTGCAAGCAGGGGCTTGAAGAATCTGTTCAAAATTACTCTGACAGATTTCGTGAAATTTGTATTGAATTAGAACGTGATGGTTACGATTCAGATCCATTGGTTATTGACCATTATTTAAAACATCTGAACAGAACAATCCGTCAGAAATATGACGATTATCTTTGTAGTCAACGAATTCTCCAATGTGACGTTGAATGGTCTCCATCTTCACTAGCAACGATTATGCAGATTTGTATTATCTACGACGTAGGGTATCGTACCTCAGTCTCCACTACCGCTCCACCGTCGTCCCATCCTAAATCATCACAATCTTCGGAATCCAAATCCAACACAACGTCAAAAGAGAAATCCAAAGTCTGGTGTTCCTTTCACAAGTCGAAGACGCACAATACAGCAGATTGTCGCAAGGCAAAGGAAAATAAGGGCAAGAAGAGTTCTGAGTCTGCTGCTAAACCTGCTACCAAGTCTAAAGATCTTTCCCAAGTTCTATGTTATAAATGTGGTCAGCACGGTCATTATGCCAATGTTTGTACGGATAAGTCTGGAAAATCGTTGTCTCAGCCCAACTCACAAAGTTCACAGTCCAATCAATCCAAACGTTCTAATGCTGGCGTTCCTCCTGCTCGCCTCACTTACGATACACCTGGTCAACCTACACAGAAGTCGAGTTCGGTCAATGCTATTAGCCATGCTTCAAGCCGACCAGCTCTTGCTCGTATTTGGTTCCATGATCCTGAACGCCATTGTACCTATGCAACATTGTTGGATACTGGAAGTGATGTGTCTTTCATTGATTCATCTTTGGCAGCTAAACTCAAACTCGAGACCAGACGTATTCAAGGTACTATTCAATTAGCTCAAGCAGGGGTCACTACGTCAAGGGAAGCAATTCTGGTTTCTCCATTCCAGGTCAATGCCATCCTAACGGAGAACAATGATTCTTGTATCATCAAACCTATTCAACACAGTTTCGAAACTATGAAACTAGATACCAACAAATATCATTTTATTGTCGGGAAAGACTTGTTGAGTGTTTTGTTTCCTGACTATATTCCTAGTTCATTCTATGCTCAGTTGAACTCCAGTGGGGACTCATTAGTTTCTGCCATCCAGGTGTGTCGTATAGCTACTGTCACCTCATCATTGGTCGAGAACGTGTCGGTCAATAATGTAAAACTTCTGGACGAAATGGCCGAAACTGGTTTTACTAGTTTACCCGCTGAAGAAATACGTGAACGTGCATTAGTGTCTACTCCTGAATCATTAGAAGAAGAATATGGACGAGTTCGTGTCGCTATTTTGAATGATCCACAAATCAAAGAAGCCATGCAAATCAATGAGAATATTAGTGGATTTTGTTCCTTGGATGATTCTGTAGTGAAACTTAACGTGCATCCAGATTTCCTGAAAAATGGATTTAGAAAGCAATACAAAGTCCCCAAAGCTGCTGAAGAGGCAGTTGATGCTCAGGTATTAAAATGGTTTGAATCTGGTAAAATTATTCTGGCTCCCACAAACTGTCCATATAATAGCAGCCTCACTGTTGCTGCTAAGAAAGACTCGTATGGGAACTTCAATGGTTGGCGAGTATGTCTGGACACACGTGCACTGAACAACAATCTATTAGTTGAAGATAAATTCCAGCTCCCTTACATTAGGGATGTGTTGGAACGTTTTCAAGGTTGTGTGTTTTTCGGCGAACTCGATTTGAGCGAAGCTTATTTGCAGTTCCAGCTGCATCCAGATAGTCAACAGTACACTGCTTTTACCTGGCGTGGTAAGCAGTACTGTTTCAAGGGCTGTCCTTTTGGGATATCACTGTTGCCTTCGTATTTTCAACGTATCATGTGTGGTCTATTCAATGATTTATCATTCACTTACCCATATCTGGATAATCTTCCTTTTGGTTCGGTATCTCCAGCTGAACACCAACAGCATTTGTTATTATTGTTGCAACGATGTAACCAATTCAATCTCAAGGTCAAATTATCGGCTATGAAGGTTTCACACAGCTCAATGCATTGTTTAGGTCACTTACTCACTAAGCAAGGGGTAGCATTATCACCATCCAAAATTGAATTTATTAAGAATGCTGAACGTCCTGTGACTGGTAAACAATTACAATCGTTTTTAGGGGCTGTAACATTCTTGAGAAGTAACGTCCGGCATATTGCTGAATTAACAGCTTCCCTTGAAGCAGTGAAGAATACTACTGGTGAGTTGCACTGGACTGAAAGAATGTTAACCGATTTTGAATTATTGAAGACAGCTATTGCCAAAGCTCCAGCTCTTGCTTATCCAGATTTTACTCGTCCCTTTCATCTAGCGACTGATGCTAGTAATGTAGGGATCGGTGGAGTCTTATATCAACCGGAACAACCAGGTGGTGATATCACTGCTGATAATATTGTCGCTGTAGTTAGCAAGAAGTTGTCTGGTTCGCAACTAAATTATTCTGCGTATAAAAAAGAATTATATGCAATTATTTACTGCCTCAGAAAACTGCATTACTATATCTGGGGCCAACCTGGTTTTATTATCTTTACGGATCACAAACCATTAACCCATCTTTTACAACAACCTCAATTATCTCCTGCTGTTCAGCAGTGGTTGGATGTGCTTTTGGATTACCAGTTCGAAATTCGTTATCGTGAGGGTAAATTGAATGTTTTGCCTGACCACCTCAGCCGAATTTATGCATCTGAGTATGAGAATTCTGCTGCTTGGGGAGTTCCTTCAAGCTGGAAAGTACCATCTTCTACTGCTATCGTCGCAGCTGCTACTACTTCTCTTATGGGGGGAGGGGATGATCCATCATCAAGTTCAAATACTATTAGTAACAGTGATGAATTAGTGGAACAACTAATTGAAATGGAAAAACGAGGTTACACAATTCCAGATGTATCTGAACGTGCCGAGTTAATTCAGAAAGAACATGATTTCGGTCACTTTGGTATTACAGCAATATGCTCTGGTTTGATTGCTAAACAGCTATGGTGGAAAGGTATGCGTACACAAGTTGCTGAAGTACTGTCAAACTGTGATGCATGTGCTCGGTTTAATGTAGTCAAAAGTGGATTCAATCCTGCTGCATTCATTACATCATCCGGTCCTTGGAAACATATCCAAGTAGACACTTCAACCCACTTGCCCGCTGCTCCTGGTGGTTATACCTCATTACTTGCTGTTATAGACGTATTTACAGGTTTTATTGTATTACGTGCTATGAAGTCAACGACAGCCGAAGTCGTTGCCAATGAATTGTGGAACATTTTCTGTATATTGGGAGTCCCGGAGATACTCCAAACCGATAATGGTGCCGAGTATACAAACGACACAATTCGTTGTCTTACATCATTAACTGGTATCGAACATCGTTTTATCTCCCCATATAATCCTAGGGCAGATGGAAAAATTGAACGTTCGTTTCGTACCACTATGGCTATTATTAAGAAGTTGTTACATGGTGATGATCAGAACTGGCATTTGTATGTACCGTTCGCACAACTCGCCTTCAACAATAAAGTAGCATCACTCACGGGATCTACTCCATTTAGCCTGATGTTTGCAAGAAACTTGAATCCAATTCGGGATTACACTACTGATGATCCAGATGGAACTTTGATTAACATTCAAGATTGGAAACAACATATGGAGAAAGTTCAAAGCTTAATTTACCCGGCTATACTGGAACGAACACTGAACAAGAAGAACGAAATGATCAAACGATTAGATAAAACTCGTCGTGTCATTACTGAGAAAGCATTTCCAGTAGGATCAATCGTGATGTTACGTGACCCCATGCGGTCGACTAAGTTCGAACCGAAGTATGTGGGTCCGTATACTATTGTTCGTCGTACAAGGAACGGCAATCTGAGTCTCAGGGATGAGACAGGCGATATATTGGACAGAAATGTCCCGCCTGATCAATTAAAGATGATTCGAAAAAAGCCAAATGAGTCTGATCTGGAAACTGCAGTATATGAAGTTCAAAGCATTGAAGGTCACCGCGGTTCTCCTAACAACTATGAATATTTAACCAAATGGAAAAATTACAGTCAACGGACTTGGGAACCAGCTACTTCTTTTCGTGATACTGCATTAATTAATGATTATTGGAAAACACATACTCCATAGAAGTCATTCAAGTTTTATTATCAATTTACCTCTGACAATGGTATTATTGTCTTTATTTACCTCTACTATGTCTCTCATTTATTTGTTAATTTTATTATTTTTTCATCGAAATATTATGTATTTATCTGTATTATATATTTACTATTGAATTATATCGTATTCATCATTCGTCATTTACTTTACCTCTTATAGTATATAGTCATGTACCAAAGTCATCTATGTACCAGTATATGTACCATACTTCTGCCATTTTTTCCTGTATTTTTAGCGAATCCTACTCGAATTATACTACTAAACACTTACACAGTTGGTTGCACTACTGTAACAGACCCGCTGTATCATTAGTTCGAAGTATCTCCCTCGGCCGGTACTCCTGCAGGCAGCCCTAGCAGAGCGCTGGGTGAGCAAATTTTGGACTACCCGAAAACCACGGAAAATCATGCAAACATGTTCCAAATTAGCTGAATCAATAGAACAACATCCCAGCATGCTAGAACAGGTTTGGTTTTGGTTTACTTCCTCTTGGTTCATTTGCTGCATTGTTACAAATTTTTGTACCAAATTCCCTCTGCAGAGGTCTGGTACAAATTTTGGTCCGGTATCACGTCAAAACTAAAACATACCACATTAATCGGAATATCGTCAGCTATTGTCCTATATTAGAGCTTTCATATTCTATAATTTTTATGGTGAGATCTCAATCCTAGCAGTTTCTGCATCATTTCAAAAAATGGTCATTTTGGTACAGAAACCTCAACTGCTATGTGGTCAAACACGATTTTCACCACTTTCCCCCAAACTACCCATGAAATTAGTATGTTTCCCCAAAAGAACACTAATGAGCGATTTGGAAAACGCTATTGATATCGTTCCACTCATATCCCATCATGGTGCAATCGCTATTCAAATTTTAAAATTGCATATTTTTGGTCATTTTTTGGTCGATTATTAGATGCAAACATGGGTATATCACCTTATTTCTATGAGTTTCTGGTGTCAACAAGTTTGTATAACCAATGTACACCTGGGACAACCTTCAAATTTGGGTATTTCAACCTATTCCAGAAAAAAGTTGCTCCCAAAATTTCGTATTTTTAATGAATTAATTTATTTCAAAATTCAACAGATTCGATCTCGGTCAAACTTTATCCATTTTTAGTGAAACCTTGATGAATTCCTTTACTTTTATTAGTACAATTCAGCTGCGTTATCTATATTATGTGAAAATTCGATTAGAAAAAAATATTTTTTATTTTATGATGAAATATTGCAACATTAAAAATCAGTACAAAATAAAGAATAAAAATCGCAAATCTAATTTTCACCACTTCATCTATGCATTTTTAAGTATCCCAGGGACCCAATATGAAAGTCCAATAGCAAAAATTCGTATCAAAATTGATCTCCGATCAAAAGTACTGGTGCACTTATTGATTAATTAATTGCATTATTTAATTATAATTTGGAACTGACATCGAAACTCGATATACATGTTCCAACATTAATTTTTATGTTGAACTAACTTATATGAGCTACGGTGACACTAATCCATCAATCGGAGTGGTCGCATCACTCGTATTTCGAAAATAATATTCGATTCCAAACATAAATATTATGAAAATACATGTATTTTTAACGTATGTACCAGGTGCAAAGTTGAATATTAATCGATTCCACCTTAAATTTTTTGATAATATTACACAACAACAATATGTTGAAATATTCCAACCAAGAAAATAGTGTCCCAATCATTATCCTTGAGTTGATGCATGTACCAAACCATAGGTACATACGAATTTTTAACTTCATATGGACCATGTGCAGTACCCAAGTTACGAACACTTCACGATGGACTTACTATGTTTGAATCAATGATAGAACACATTATTGTTGATAAGTTGATATATAATTCACATGGTATCGACGTGAATTGGTCGAGTACCAGCTGAACATCTATATGTCATATATGGAAATTACCATACATATGAACCATGCGACATACTCGATGTCCGATTATCTCACATTCACTTCAATATATTTTAACCATCAATACTCCACATAATTATCGATGTGTTGATATATAATTCACATGGTATAAGTCAATATTGGTTGAACACCATATGGATATATATGTGCCATATATGTTATTTTCCATATGTATGTGCCGTATGCAGTACTGAATGAGTGAACCATTCTGAATGACCTTAATATATTTTAACCATGGATATTCCATGTAATTATCTATGTTTTGGTATATAATTCACATGATATCTGTGTAAATTGATTAAATACCATATGAATGTACATGTGTCATACATATGCACATATGCAATTTCTGGTACTGACTGATGATTCCAAGTTAGTCACCTCATTAATTTCTTACGTATTATCGATGGAAATATTATTTATATGTTTTTTATCATGTCTACACATATATTTATTATATTTATCATTATGTGGGTTGTATCATACTCACCTATTTCGGGATTGGGACCGGTACAGTCGTAGTATTTGTATGTGTGTGTTCTCCCAACATTACCAATACCACCTATTTGTAAATTGCTAATAGATCAATGGAGTTGCACCATTCCTGTCCATACTTTGAAGTATGTCCAGCACTCTTATCCATCTAAAACAATTACACTACATAATCAATTACATACGAATAGGTGGTACTGGCAGATGAGACGAACAATCCAAAACAAATACAAACGACCGACCGGCCCCCAATCCCGCGATACATTAGTGCTCCCTTTACAGGCATGCACACCAGTAGTTAGTGTTGTCCTCTACAGCCAGAGAGGCACTGACACAACACTACTACATGTCACGATTCCCATCTCTACTCACCAGCGGGACGCTACCCAGCCTGGCGAGTGATACATGGGTCGAAGGCGACCGCGGGTCCCCAGATCACATACACATAAGTGTATCCGTGTTGCAACGGTCTCCTAATCCGTCAATACTTCTGTCATCGACGACTTCCAACAGTATCCAATCAGAGTCTCCTACTGATCTTCCGCTGTCATCCATCATCTCGAACGCTTCATCTCTGGCGCCATCTCACCGTACGAGACGCACGACTGGTCTCCCATCGTGTTGTCTCAGTGAGTGACACCAGTGGTATCGAATACCAACATACAATCTCTATAACTGTATGGCCACCTGAGTGACAATCAGCGAGTGAAGTAGAGGAGTGATAGTGCTGGGTTGGAGGCGGGTTTAAAACGGCACTGGATGGAGGCTAGTGTTGTCGAACTGAACAAATGGAAAGTGATCGACCAAATCAGCCCTCGAGCAGCCTTCGCTGTTGCTCCGCTCAGTTGGAATTCAAATTTGAATTTGAATTGCTGACTGTATTCACGCACTTTTGTATTGCGTGCTGAGCTGTATGCGTTATTTTGCTTCGTCATCATTTTCTTACTGTTCGTTTACACTGAATAGTGTTTCCCCTTTTTCCCTTCTTTATGGGGGAGGGATGTTATGATATAACATCACTATTGTTGCTTTTACGCAGCATTTGCTGCATGTTTTTGTCACATCTTTTGATTTTGTTTCATTTTCCTTCCCGCACATTTCACAGTGCGGATTCCATTTCTGTTTCTTCTCACTTGCATTGCTGCATGCTAGTACTCTTTTGTAGCCTTGCCTGTTTTCTTTTCTGCTCAGACTTCGTAGAGATCACCCTGATCACGTATCTCCCTCGCTAGTCCGTTCCATATTGTTTTTATCTTTTCTCGTTTTCTTTTAATAAAGTCGCCCACTTTTGGACGTGTGTTTCCCCATCTGCGGTGCGATCTTTTCATTTTTCCAAAAGAGACTATCATCTCTTTTATTTTTTTTCTATTTGTTTGAGATCACTTTGCTCTACACATTGTACTCAATCAAATTCTTTCCCTTCATTCGGTTTTTAATTTTTTCCCCGTTTTTACCAATCTGGAAACTTTATTTCCCAATTTTTTCTTTTATCAACTTCAGTTATGGCTGATCCAGAATCTGGCCCAGAATCTGACTCTGATCACGACTCAGTTCCACAATCCATTCCCGATGAAGATCGATCATCTGAGTCAGACACAGGTCCTCCAACTGAACCTCTTTGTAATACGTTTTTTGAGGAATTTCTCGACGTGTTCCAATCCTCCAATGTGACCTCAATGACAGATTTATGTCCCGGCTGTGGGAATATGGGTGTAAGGCACGCTCGCCGAGGCACCATTCCACAACCAACAGCTACTTCAGAATCCAAGTCGTCCGTACGTTCAATGCTGTCTGCTGTTTCAAAGGCATTCATGGCTTTAGAAAAGCAACTACCTACTTACTCGAAGAGTGTCGATGTTCGAAATTATCTCCGTAATATTGAGCTAGTATTGAAGACGAATACTGGCATTCCCATTACCGAATGGCCGAGAGTCTTCTTATATACTGTCAAGGAATCCTCATCCTCATTAGAGTGGATATTAGCTAATATTATCGATAAACAATTGGACTGGAAAAGAGCAAAAGAAGCTTTCACACTTCACTTTCAAAAAGCTGAGTACGGTGCATTACTGTTGAAGAAATTTTATTCCTGCAAGCAGGGGCTTGAAGAATCTGTTCAAAATTACTCTGACAGATTTCGTGAAATTTGTATTGAATTAGAACGTGATGGTTACGATTCAGATCCATTGGTTATTGACCATTATTTAAAACATCTGAACAGAACAATCCGTCAGAAATATGACGATTATCTTTGTAGTCAACGAATTCTCCAATGTGACGTTGAATGGTCTCCATCTTCACTAGCAACGATTATGCAGATTTGTATTATCTACGACGTAGGGTATCGTACCTCAGTCTCCACTACCGCTCCACCGTCGTCCCATCCTAAATCATCACAATCTTCGGAATCCAAATCCAACACAACGTCAAAAGAGAAATCCAAAGTCTGGTGTTCCTTTCACAAGTCGAAGACGCACAATACAGCAGATTGTCGCAAGGCAAAGGAAAATAAGGGCAAGAAGAGTTCTGAGTCTGCTGCTAAACCTGCTACCAAGTCTAAAGATCTTTCCCAAGTTCTATGTTATAAATGTGGTCAGCACGGTCATTATGCCAATGTTTGTACGGATAAGTCTGGAAAATCGTTGTCTCAGCCCAACTCACAAAGTTCACAGTCCAATCAATCCAAACGTTCTAATGCTGGCGTTCCTCCTGCTCGCCTCACTTACGATACACCTGGTCAACCTACACAGAAGTCGAGTTCGGTCAATGCTATTAGCCATGCTTCAAGCCGACCAGCTCTTGCTCGTATTTGGTTCCATGATCCTGAACGCCATTGTACCTATGCAACATTGTTGGATACTGGAAGTGATGTGTCTTTCATTGATTCATCTTTGGCAGCTAAACTCAAACTCGAGACCAGACGTATTCAAGGTACTATTCAATTAGCTCAAGCAGGGGTCACTACGTCAAGGGAAGCAATTCTGGTTTCTCCATTCCAGGTCAATGCCATCCTAACGGAGAACAATGATTCTTGTATCATCAAACCTATTCAACACAGTTTCGAAACTATGAAACTAGATACCAACAAATATCATTTTATTGTCGGGAAAGACTTGTTGAGTGTTTTGTTTCCTGACTATATTCCTAGTTCATTCTATGCTCAGTTGAACTCCAGTGGGGACTCATTAGTTTCTGCCATCCAGGTGTGTCGTATAGCTACTGTCACCTCATCATTGGTCGAGAACGTGTCGGTCAATAATGTAAAACTTCTGGACGAAATGGCCGAAACTGGTTTTACTAGTTTACCCGCTGAAGAAATACGTGAACGTGCATTAGTGTCTACTCCTGAATCATTAGAAGAAGAATATGGACGAGTTCGTGTCGCTATTTTGAATGATCCACAAATCAAAGAAGCCATGCAAATCAATGAGAATATTAGTGGATTTTGTTCCTTGGATGATTCTGTAGTGAAACTTAACGTGCATCCAGATTTCCTGAAAAATGGATTTAGAAAGCAATACAAAGTCCCCAAAGCTGCTGAAGAGGCAGTTGATGCTCAGGTATTAAAATGGTTTGAATCTGGTAAAATTATTCTGGCTCCCACAAACTGTCCATATAATAGCAGCCTCACTGTTGCTGCTAAGAAAGACTCGTATGGGAACTTCAATGGTTGGCGAGTATGTCTGGACACACGTGCACTGAACAACAATCTATTAGTTGAAGATAAATTCCAGCTCCCTTACATTAGGGATGTGTTGGAACGTTTTCAAGGTTGTGTGTTTTTCGGCGAACTCGATTTGAGCGAAGCTTATTTGCAGTTCCAGCTGCATCCAGATAGTCAACAGTACACTGCTTTTACCTGGCGTGGTAAGCAGTACTGTTTCAAGGGCTGTCCTTTTGGGATATCACTGTTGCCTTCGTATTTTCAACGTATCATGTGTGGTCTATTCAATGATTTATCATTCACTTACCCATATCTGGATAATCTTCCTTTTGGTTCGGTATCTCCAGCTGAACACCAACAGCATTTGTTATTATTGTTGCAACGATGTAACCAATTCAATCTCAAGGTCAAATTATCGGCTATGAAGGTTTCACACAGCTCAATGCATTGTTTAGGTCACTTACTCACTAAGCAAGGGGTAGCATTATCACCATCCAAAATTGAATTTATTAAGAATGCTGAACGTCCTGTGACTGGTAAACAATTACAATCGTTTTTAGGGGCTGTAACATTCTTGAGAAGTAACGTCCGGCATATTGCTGAATTAACAGCTTCCCTTGAAGCAGTGAAGAATACTACTGGTGAGTTGCACTGGACTGAAAGAATGTTAACCGATTTTGAATTATTGAAGACAGCTATTGCCAAAGCTCCAGCTCTTGCTTATCCAGATTTTACTCGTCCCTTTCATCTAGCGACTGATGCTAGTAATGTAGGGATCGGTGGAGTCTTATATCAACCGGAACAACCAGGTGGTGATATCACTGCTGATAATATTGTCGCTGTAGTTAGCAAGAAGTTGTCTGGTTCGCAACTAAATTATTCTGCGTATAAAAAAGAATTATATGCAATTATTTACTGCCTCAGAAAACTGCATTACTATATCTGGGGCCAACCTGGTTTTATTATCTTTACGGATCACAAACCATTAACCCATCTTTTACAACAACCTCAATTATCTCCTGCTGTTCAGCAGTGGTTGGATGTGCTTTTGGATTACCAGTTCGAAATTCGTTATCGTGAGGGTAAATTGAATGTTTTGCCTGACCACCTCAGCCGAATTTATGCATCTGAGTATGAGAATTCTGCTGCTTGGGGAGTTCCTTCAAGCTGGAAAGTACCATCTTCTACTGCTATCGTCGCAGCTGCTACTACTTCTCTTATGGGGGGAGGGGATGATCCATCATCAAGTTCAAATACTATTAGTAACAGTGATGAATTAGTGGAACAACTAATTGAAATGGAAAAACGAGGTTACACAATTCCAGATGTATCTGAACGTGCCGAGTTAATTCAGAAAGAACATGATTTCGGTCACTTTGGTATTACAGCAATATGCTCTGGTTTGATTGCTAAACAGCTATGGTGGAAAGGTATGCGTACACAAGTTGCTGAAGTACTGTCAAACTGTGATGCATGTGCTCGGTTTAATGTAGTCAAAAGTGGATTCAATCCTGCTGCATTCATTACATCATCCGGTCCTTGGAAACATATCCAAGTAGACACTTCAACCCACTTGCCCGCTGCTCCTGGTGGTTATACCTCATTACTTGCTGTTATAGACGTATTTACAGGTTTTATTGTATTACGTGCTATGAAGTCAACGACAGCCGAAGTCGTTGCCAATGAATTGTGGAACATTTTCTGTATATTGGGAGTCCCGGAGATACTCCAAACCGATAATGGTGCCGAGTATACAAACGACACAATTCGTTGTCTTACATCATTAACTGGTATCGAACATCGTTTTATCTCCCCATATAATCCTAGGGCAGATGGAAAAATTGAACGTTCGTTTCGTACCACTATGGCTATTATTAAGAAGTTGTTACATGGTGATGATCAGAACTGGCATTTGTATGTACCGTTCGCACAACTCGCCTTCAACAATAAAGTAGCATCACTCACGGGATCTACTCCATTTAGCCTGATGTTTGCAAGAAACTTGAATCCAATTCGGGATTACACTACTGATGATCCAGATGGAACTTTGATTAACATTCAAGATTGGAAACAACATATGGAGAAAGTTCAAAGCTTAATTTACCCGGCTATACTGGAACGAACACTGAACAAGAAGAACGAAATGATCAAACGATTAGATAAAACTCGTCGTGTCATTACTGAGAAAGCATTTCCAGTAGGATCAATCGTGATGTTACGTGACCCCATGCGGTCGACTAAGTTCGAACCGAAGTATGTGGGTCCGTATACTATTGTTCGTCGTACAAGGAACGGCAATCTGAGTCTCAGGGATGAGACAGGCGATATATTGGACAGAAATGTCCCGCCTGATCAATTAAAGATGATTCGAAAAAAGCCAAATGAGTCTGATCTGGAAACTGCAGTATATGAAGTTCAAAGCATTGAAGGTCACCGCGGTTCTCCTAACAACTATGAATATTTAACCAAATGGAAAAATTACAGTCAACGGACTTGGGAACCAGCTACTTCTTTTCGTGATACTGCATTAATTAATGATTATTGGAAAACACATACTCCATAGAAGTCATTCAAGTTTTATTATCAATTTACCTCTGACAATGGTATTATTGTCTTTATTTACCTCTACTATGTCTCTCATTTATTTGTTAATTTTATTATTTTTTCATCGAAATATTATGTATTTATCTGTATTATATATTTACTATTGAATTATATCGTATTCATCATTCGTCATTTACTTTACCTCTTATAGTATATAGTCATGTACCAAAGTCATCTATGTACCAGTATATGTACCATACTTCTGCCATTTTTTCCTGTATTTTTAGCGAATCCTACTCGAATTATACTACTAAACACTTACACAGTTGGTTGCACTACTGTAACAGACCCGCTGTATCATTAGTTCGAAGTATCTCCCTCGGCCGGTACTCCTGCAGGCAGCCCTAGCAGAGCGCTGGGTGAGCAAATTTTGGACTACCCGAAAACCACGGAAAATCATGCAAACATGTTCCAAATTAGCTGAATCAATAGAACAACATCCCAGCATGCTAGAACAGGTTTGGTTTTGGTTTACTTCCTCTTGGTTCATTTGCTGCATTGTTACAAATTTTTGTACCAAATTCCCTCTGCAGAGGTCTGGTACAAATTTTGGTCCGGTATCACGTCAAAACTAAAACATACCACATTAATCGGAATATCGTCAGCTATTGTCCTATATTAGAGCTTTCATATTCTATAATTTTTATGGTGAGATCTCAATCCTAGCAGTTTCTGCATCATTTCAAAAAATGGTCATTTTGGTACAGAAACCTCAACTGCTATGTGGTCAAACACGATTTTCACCACTTTCCCCCAAACTACCCATGAAATTAGTATGTTTCCCCAAAAGAACACTAATGAGCGATTTGGAAAACGCTATTGATATCGTTCCACTCATATCCCATCATGGTGCAATCGCTATTCAAATTTTAAAATTGCATATTTTTGGTCATTTTTTGGTCGATTATTAGATGCAAACATGGGTATATCACCTTATTTCTATGAGTTTCTGGTGTCAACAAGTTTGTATAACCAATGTACACCTGGGACAACCTTCAAATTTGGGTATTTCAACCTATTCCAGAAAAAAGTTGCTCCCAAAATTTCGTATTTTTAATGAATTAATTTATTTCAAAATTCAACAGATTCGATCTCGGTCAAACTTTATCCATTTTTAGTGAAACCTTGATGAATTCCTTTACTTTTATTAGTACAATTCAGCTGCGTTATCTATATTATGTGAAAATTCGATTAGAAAAAAATATTTTTTATTTTATGATGAAATATTGCAACATTAAAAATCAGTACAAAATAAAGAATAAAAATCGCAAATCTAATTTTCACCACTTCATCTATGCATTTTTAAGTATCCCAGGGACCCAATATGAAAGTCCAATAGCAAAAATTCGTATCAAAATTGATCTCCGATCAAAAGTACTGGTGCACTTATTGATTAATTAATTGCATTATTTAATTATAATTTGGAACTGACATCGAAACTCGATATACATGTTCCAACATTAATTTTTATGTTGAACTAACTTATATGAGCTACGGTGACACTAATCCATCAATCGGAGTGGTCGCATCACTCGTATTTCGAAAATAATATTCGATTCCAAACATAAATATTATGAAAATACATGTATTTTTAACGTATGTACCAGGTGCAAAGTTGAATATTAATCGATTCCACCTTAAATTTTTTGATAATATTACACAACAACAATATGTTGAAATATTCCAACCAAGAAAATAGTGTCCCAATCATTATCCTTGAGTTGATGCATGTACCAAACCATAGGTACATACGAATTTTTAACTTCATATGGACCATGTGCAGTACCCAAGTTACGAACACTTCACGATGGACTTACTATGTTTGAATCAATGATAGAACACATTATTGTTGATAAGTTGATATATAATTCACATGGTATCGACGTGAATTGGTCGAGTACCAGCTGAACATCTATATGTCATATATGGAAATTACCATACATATGAACCATGCGACATACTCGATGTCCGATTATCTCACATTCACTTCAATATATTTTAACCATCAATACTCCACATAATTATCGATGTGTTGATATATAATTCACATGGTATAAGTCAATATTGGTTGAACACCATATGGATATATATGTGCCATATATGTTATTT
>ERZ778024.2535-NODE-2535-length-15670-cov-6.525648_pt1 | contig 15670 bp, 24 predicted proteins | sample MGYA00375754_ERZ778024 | MGnify/ENA primary metagenome ERZ778024 (study PRJEB29350, sample SAMN05389827) | bioreactor metagenome | isolation source: Thiocyanate bioreactor | place: South Africa: University of Cape Town | collected 2014-02-18 ...
TTTGAAATCTCAAGAAGATTTTTTTTTTTTAAAGAAAAAGAAAAGAAATTTTACTTCCCCAAAATGAACAGCTACCTAGAAATGGAGTTCTAGGAATGACAATATTCATAACCTAAAAGAAAAATCACAAAAATTTGTTATTAGATTTCATTTTTCAATTAGATTTCTTTCATAATCTCATTGAAAAAAAAGTAAAAAGGAAAAAGAAAGAGAGAAAAAAAAGTCAAAAAGTCAAAAAGAAAAAAAAACTAACAGCAACAGAGAACCACCAACAAATGCTAGCGAAATACATTGCCCATACAGTCCATAGTTGTTTTGCTTTAATTGGTGGGAAGTGTCTTTGAGTAAAAGCTAAACAATTGACAGCAAATAATAAAACATAAACTAAAGCTCCAAATCCAAAAGTTAGGTAATCCCAAACCACAGGTTCTGAGTATTTACTTTGAGAAATGTCATAAACTGGCATCTTTACAAAAAAGAAATGATAACAATGATAAATAATCTAATTCAAAGGTGAGGTGTTTTGATAAGGTTTCGTCTTTGTCTTCAAATTTGAAACACACTGTTTTTATAGATTTTGATTTTGAGTTTGAGTTTGTGGGGTTGAACTATTTTAAAAATGAGATTGTATCGAAAAAAAAAAAAAAAAAAAAAAAAAAAAAAAAAAAAATGAAAACAGGGGCTCAAAACCAAAAAAAAAAAAAAAGTTACGATCAAATCGTCGATCCAATTCCTATCAGATAACTCAGCCAATAGGATATTACTCATAATCTTTGATAAATAGTGCTTCAATAAAAAAAAAGAACCAGATCGCGATTTCAAGGAAAAATTTAGTTTTTTTTGAAACTGAATTTAATTTTTTTTGCTTGGGGTTTCTTCAATTGTCCTTTCTTTCCCTTTTGCTTACCTGGCTTGACTGGAATTGAACAATTCCCCTTGATTTCTTTTCAAATTTGAATGAAAAAAAAAAAAAATGAAATGAAAATCAAAAGAAAATCAGTAAAAATAAGGGATGACAAAAAAAATAGAACCTATAAAAGCCAACAAAAAACCTTTTCAATCCATGATTTGTAATTTTTCTCCTCTATCTGGACCTCTTTTTGTCGGATAAACTACAGTAGAAAAAAACAATTTAAATCTTCGATCAGAAGAAGTTTGAAGTAATTTTTCAAAAACAGAAAAAAAAAAAAAAAAGTTCAATTCATTTCAATAAAATTTTATTTTGCGTCTTCCATTTCTCTATCTCTTTCATCCTTTCTTAATCGAAATTCATCTTCTTTTCCTCTATCCCAAAAAGTTTGCCTCCGATCATAAAATGTTGAATAATGAATATTATCTGTTTCTGTTGTATTAAAGGCTCCCCAACCTCCTCTACCAATATCAAAATTTTGTCGATAATCATCTCTAACCTAAATCATTTTTTTTAAAAAATTGAAAATGATTGTTCGAAATAAAAATTCAACAAAATTGAACAAGAAAAATTTAAAAAAATAAAAATAAAAACGAACTTGTCCTCCAGTTCTTCCTCTTCCTAGTTCGCGTCCCTAAAAAAAAAAGAAGAAGAAAATGTTATGCTTTTTATTGAAAAAGAAGAAAACTCTCTCAACAAGAAAAATGAAGATGAAATTGAACTTACTTTTTTATAACCTCTATCCCAATCAGTTCTAATTATACGATCATCCAATTTAGTTCCATTAACATATTTCATACAACTTTCAGCATCTTTTCTTGTATAATATCTATGCAGAAAAAAAAAATGAATTACTTTCACAAAAAACAACTATCATTCTAAGAAGAAAAGGATAAAGAAAGGATAAAGAAATAGAAATCAAACTCAACAAAACAAAATCCACAAGGGGTTTTCTTATTTCGATCTAATCCCATAATTACTCTTTTAACTTCTCCAACTTTTGAAAATAATTCATAAATTTGTTCTTCTGTAGTATGAAATGAAAGGTTTCCAACATAAAGAGTTGTTGTATTTTCAAGATCTCTTCTCATTTCTTCAGCATCTGTCTATTTAGAAAGTTTTATCAATTTTAAAATCAAATTATGGTTTCAAAATATTAAATTAAGGAAAATGAAAAAGAAAGAAAAAGAAAGAAAAACTCTCAACAAACAAGAAAACAAAAGAGAATCAAAAGAGAAATTAAGATGAATCAAATTAGATCTTTAATTATAAATATTGGATATTTAAAGAAAGAAAGAAGAGAAAAGTTACAGGGTTTTGCTTGTCAATATAAGACGAGTAAGCCGCCAAATGCTGAACAATCTTCTCAGACGCCATTTTTTTCTTCTTTTTTTCTGTTTTTATTTTTCCTGATTCATTTTTTTTTTTTTTCAAAGTTTTTTGTTCTTGATGCAATGCATTGTTCTCAACCCAGTAACTTCGTTCTGTCTTACTCAATTTAATCCATAGATCTTGAAACTGTTGCAATCTAACACCAGTTTATTTCATTTTTGTTTTGTTGACTTCTTTCTTAATTGTAGTTTTTCAGAAGAAGAAGAAGAAAAGGGAAGTAAAAAACTGAAATCAAATTTAATAGTTTGTAACGAATTTCTACTACTTCCAAATACTTTAAACTTTTCATTCAATTTCAATCCCTATATCAATGTGTTCATTGAAGCTATGTTCCAATGTAATGTAATGTCAGGGTTCAAAGTGAAGAAAAGTTGTGATGGTGATGTTGGTATTGAGTAATATTTTGTTTGTTGTTATTCTAAACTATTTCATCATAAAATCTTTTCCTTCAATTATTGAATTGCTTGCTCCAATTCAACTCAATTTCAACACCAATTCTATTCAATTCAATTCAGTTCACTTATTTTCTATTAGATCTCACTTGCTTGATTTTCTTTATTCTAGTTTTTTCAATTCAAACTTTAAATTGCTTTCTACTTTTTTTTTGTTTTTTGCCCTACATTTTTAAAAAGAAATATATATCTTCACAAAAAACAATTTTTTTTCTTTCAATATCAAAACCCAATTTTAATATTATCTTTTATATCAATTAACAACATCATCTCAATATATTGTCAATTGTTTAATTTAAACCAAGAATACTCACATTTTTAATTCAAAATATCAATATTATTAGATATCTCAACTATCGAAATTTTTTTAAAAAACAAGAAAGTTATCAAATATCAAATTTTTGATAATTATCCTTCTAATTAATTATTAATCTTTTTTAAAAAACACATTTTTATAAAGCTTCAATATATATTATTCTTATCAATCAGCTTGTTTTTTCATTTTCAACTTGTTTCTTGTTTTTTTGGTTTTTATCAGGGTTAACAATGGCTTGCTCTAATTAAATTAAATTATGCATTGTCAAGAGAAAATTTATTATTTATTATATAGTTTTAATTATAAATATAACTTTTATTATTTTGAAAATTGTCTCAAACCTTTATTTGTTTGGGACTATCCTTTATTATTTTTTAATATTCGTCAACGGCATATCTTTTCGAAAGGAAGAAAGCCTCCAATATCTTGAGAACTCCTCAAATAACTAAAACAATTAAACAACACAAATATTCAAATTTATCAAATACAATGAATACAAGTGCAAAAGAATTCGTTCCTAATCAACTTACTTCAAAGAGTGATTCAATTCCTGGATCACAAAATAAATCATCTTCAAGGAATCGCCAAAAAGGTTCATTTTTATTTCTTTTTTATTATCTATTAATTTATTACAACAACAAATTAATAATATTCTTTTCTTCTTTTTTCTTCATCTTGTTAGGAGGAAACCAAAGTAATAGAACAAATCATCGTAATCAAAACCATCATCACCAAAATAAGATCCCAAATGAAAGAAAAGTATCCTCTTCAAATCAAAAAGTTCAGGAAATAGAAAATATAATAGATTCTAAACACCAAGTATTTTTTTTTTTTTCTGAATTTTATTATTATTATTATTTAGTAATTTTTCTTAATTTTGATTGATTCAAATAATAATAATAAAATAATAAGGATTCTCTTGAAGACTTGAGTAGTTATGGAAAAAAAGGAAAATCTTTGAATCATTTATTAAACTTTTCATTTCCTCAAAGAGAAAAAAGTGCTGGTTTTGTTCCTAGAAGATCAAAAAAACAATCATATAGCAAAGAAAGATATATTCATGCAAAGTTTGTTTTCTTTTTTTTTTTTTGATTTAATTGAAAAGTTAATAAAGATATATGCAAATAATAGCTTTAGATTTTTAGTTTCAGATCACCAAGATTACTCAGTTCACCTTGCAGATCCTGATATGAATGTTGATTGGGATTATGTTGAGCAAGTGGTAAAGATTTTAATTCTTTTTATTTGATTTATTTGATTTTGAGCTGTCATCAATTTTTCAATTTCAATTTTCAATTTTCAATTTAAATCAGATGGTTACAACATGTCAAGAACAATTTTGTCCTATTTGCTTAAATGAACCAACAAGTGGAAGAGTGACAAAATGTGGTCACGTTTTTTGCTATCCATGTATCCTCCATTATTTATCACTCGGAGATAGAAATTGGAGAAGATGTCCAATTTGTTATGATTCAGTTTATGCAAGAGATCTTAAACCTGTAAAAATTAATCATGTTTCTGAATATACTGAAGGAAAGAAAATTAAAATGGTTTTAATGCAAAAATTTAAGGTTTGAATTTTCCTTTTTTCTTTTCTTTTTTCTTTTCTTTTCTTTGATTCATTTTATTTATTCACAAACACTCTTTCTTTTTTTAAAAAAAAACAAAAAATGAATAGAATACAAATGTCGCTTTTAGAAAATCTGATTTTGAGGTCTCTGGATTTTCAACTCCAATGTCTGCTGATCATCCCTTTGCTCTCACTTTCTCAAAAATAGTCCTTGCTCCAACTCAAAAAGTTAAAGATATTTTATTCCAAGATAAAAATCACCTCCAGCTACAATATGAAGAGGCAGTTTCATCTGGAGAAACTGAATCAATTCCATTTATTGAACAAGCTCTTGCTTTAATTACAGTTTCTTTTCTTTTTTTTTTCTCTTCATTTTTCATGACTTTTTTCTTTAAAAAAAAAAAAAATAAATAAAAAGGAAAAACTTAAAGAACTCGAACAGAGACCAAATATTACTTTAGAGAAAATCACTCAAGATTTAAAAATTTCTAGAACTGAATCCACTTCCAGTCACAAAAGTGTTGATATACCTCCAAAAAGTTCTCAAACTCCATCCCCAAAAGTTTCTAGAACAGAATCCAATTATTTCTCTTCTGCTTATTATTTAAATGAACTTGAAAGTGCTTTTACAGATGAAGAAGAGGAATTTGAAGAAGAACTTGAAAAGAAGGGTGATGAAGAAGACGAAATAAGAGAAGTACTTCAACAAGAAATGGAAGAGGTTGAAGATGAAGAAGAAATCAAAAGTTCATTTGAAGAATCAAGCTCAGTAGAAAGGAAGAATAGTAATTCATCCCATAGCTCTTCCCCTCCTCAACAACAAACTGATGTTATATATTTTTATCAATGTACATTTTTCTCATTTCTTTCTTTCTTTCTTTCTTCACCCTTAAATTTCAAAAAAAAAAAACAAAAAAAAATTCAACAGCAAAGGATGGACAACTTCTCTTTTCGAATCCAATGAATACAAGAGCATTAATCAGAGAATATGGAGCTGATCATCTTCCTGATGAAATTGAGAGTACTATTCTAGAAATTGATGAGTTTAGCCAAACTGAAGTATTTTTTTTTTTTAATTCCTTTTCTCATTTCCAAATGTGAACTCCCTCAATAAATACCTAAATTATTTTTACTTTTTTTTTAGGAAGTAAGAAAAAGATACAAAGGAACTTCTCATTTACCACTTACTACGGAGTTTGCACTTTGTGAATTAGAAATGAAGAAATCATCACTTCTTTCAAATGAAATTTATAATGAATTTTCTCGTACAAATTTATTTATCAACTTTCATAATAATGAATAATTAAATAAAAACATAGATGAAATTAAACAAAGAGAACAAAAAAGAAAATCTAAAGCGAAAAAAGAACAAAAAGATAAGGAGCTAAAAGATAAAAATGATTTAAACAATCAAAATCGTTACCTTCGCTTTTTGGAAAGCTACTCTGAATCTTTTCCTTCTATGAGTCAAAGTTCATCCAGTTTTGTGAATGATGAACAAGCATTTCCTTCAGTTAAAAGTTCTAATCAAAACTCAATCCAACAACAACAACAACCTTCTACTTCAACTTCAACTTCAAATCCAAATTCTGTTGATGCACAAAAGCCTTCACTTTCATTTTCAGGAGCACTTAAAGGGCAAGCAAGTGAAAAATCAATCTTTAATGAAGACGATTTCCTAGCAATTGGTCAAACTCCATCCAAATCAACCACCTCCACAACACCACCAAAATGGGGACCTTCAATCAAACCCAAGGAAAAGAAAGTGGAAAAGATTGAGAAAGTTGAAAAGATCGAGAAAGAAGAGAGTTTTGAAAGAAATTTAGAAAGACCAGAACCTATTCCAATTGTTGGAAAAAAAGGCAAGAAAAAAACAGTTTTGATGTCAAACACTTTTCAACGCAATTATCATTAAATCAAGTTTTTTTTTGAGAATGTCAACTATCAACTTTTTAGTTGTTTCAATAATTCCAATTCCAATTTTCGATTAGAAGTAAAAGAAAAATTTAGAAATAAATAGAAATAGAAATGAAAAAAAAGAGTTTATTCTTTATTTTTATTTATTTGTTTAACTTTTGAGGATAGTTTTAATGATGTCAGAAACAGCAACAACTTTAACTGGATGAATATCTTCGTTTACAAGAAAGATTCTGTGAGCCTTTGTTGCACATAATTTACCAACAAGATGAGCAAGTGTATCATTTCCAGTGCAAGTGAAAACTGGAGCACGTTCATATAAACTCATTTGACGAATTTTGTTTAAAAATTCCATAATTGGTTGATGAAGGGATTCATGATATTGTAAGTATAACTATAACATAATTTGGGGGAAAAAAGAAAAAAAGAAGAAATGATGAATGTGAGTTTGACATATTGAATTATTAAGAAAAATAAATGAATAAATAAATAAAAGAGAAAGAAACTTTAAGATCAGATGCAGAGGTGTTTGCAATAAGTCTTCCAGTACGATCAATGACTCCAATTCCTGCTCTTCTGTTGTCATCCATTTTTGAAAATGCCATTAAGGCACTGTCTGTTTCATGGACAGTCAATACAGGGCTAGATCCAATATTGACTTCGTTGAGCTATAAAAAGGTTGGAATAAATATAAATATCTTTACAAATTAAGATAAGTAAATTAAATACCTTTTTAGCCCAAAGTGGTTCATTTTTCTGTATTCAATTTAAAAAAAAAAAGTTTGAATTAAAATTTTCTCTTTTTGCAAAAAAAAATTTTTGTTTTTTTCCAAAAAGTAAGAATGATAATTACACAATGATCATGAAGGAATTTAGCAATAGTTGATTGAGAAATGATATTTATAACTTTTCCATCCTCAACAACAGGAACTCTATGTGCTCCTGGAAAAAAATAAAAATGAAAAAAAAAAAAAAAATTAAAATCAAAAATATTAACTCGAAACAAGTAAAACAATATTGTTAAAGATTACCTGCTGCAAGTGTTTTACAAACATCCAAAAGGGAAGCATCATTGTGGACTGGTTTGAATGGATTTCTACGAGAGAGATCTTGATAATTTAAATGGGTAATTAATTAATTTGTTATTGTATCAATAATAATATTTTAAAATTTAATAAGGAATACAGCTAACTGTGATTCCTTCTTGGACACGATCATGCATCTTAGCTCCATGATTAACAATTTCTCTTAAACTTCTAACTTGTTGATTTTCTTTTGTTGCAAAAACAGCGAAAGCGACTAAATCACGAACATCTAAGAAACCAATATATTTTTTTTCTGTAGGATCCCAAACAGGGGCAGAAAGGATATTATTATTGACAATAGTTGAGAAGGCATCATCAATAGAATCTTTTGTTGAAACTTGGAAAATTTGTCCTTTTGTTACAGGAATTGAGTTGACCTTAATTTTAAAATAAACAACATTAATAAAAACGAAATTGATATGAAACAATTATAATATTAACAATAAAAGCTTACTTTTGTCTTCTCGAGCAAAGGAATGATTGTAGACATTATTTCTATATTATTTTATTTATTGTTTATTGTTTATAATTGTTTTAATACCCCAAATTCTTTCAAATTCTTTCAAAAAAATCAATGAAAATATAAAAATTTATCATTTATTTTATTTTACTTGAAGTATTTCATCATTTTGAGTTATAGGTATATATTCTATTTGTATTGAAAAAATGATCATCAAATATAAAAGACAAAATTATAAATTCAAACTGAAAAATTCAAAAAATTCAAAAAATCAAAAAAATTCTTCAATTTTTCAATTTTTCAATCATTTATCAATTATATAACTTTTCAATCAATAAAAACAAAAGTAAAGACTAGTTTCTTTAAAAGATGTATCTCAATCTCTTAACATTTTTCTTCAATTCATCAAATCCTCAACAAAAAATCAAACGATTATCAAACCAATATCAATAATTGATGGTGTTTTTCTTTTGCTTCCTTATGTTCAAAAATTCTTCAAAATCAAAAAAAATCTTTGGACAATTTTTATTCATAAAATCAAACAAATTATCCATTTGTGACTTCTAGTTTTTGAAAATAAAAATAATAGAATGAAATAGAAAATGTTCTAAATGTTCTAAATGTTGTTATAATGTTATAATAAAGTAACAGGAGGGTAAAGTAAAGTAACATTCGGGTTATTTTATTTATAATTTATAATTATTTTTTCGCTGGAATCTAAAAGGGTAAAAGCTCGAGATGTTGATTCCCTCTTCTTATTCTTCTCACTTTATCCTCCACTTGTTCTTCTTCAATGTCTTCAAAATTTAACTTCAATCAGATCACTCTATCAAAATGTTTGATTTTTTTCTTTAAAATTGATAATTATTATTTCTTTTTTGATGAAGAAAAGTAAGAATTCAATTATAATAACTTGTATTTTTTATTTTTTCGGTTTGCATTCCTGATCAGAAAATAACTGAAATTTTTTTCTTTTTTCCATCGTTGACTTCGATACTATGATTGTTTTTTTAAAAAATCTTCTTGAAATGTGTTGGTTTGAAATTTTTATTATAAAATCAAATAAAATACAGTATTCTTTTTTTTTTTTTTTCAACAACTAATTTACAAATTTTTTGGCTTTGATGTTTTCCATTACTTCATGGGGTTTTTTAATATACAAGTCTAACTCATCATCTGGAATATCTTCATTTGTGAGTTCGGGGGAATCATTAACTTTCAATTTTTTATTATGGGTCTTGCATAATGTTTCAATTTTTGAAATTGTTAAAGGATTTGATTTGAGTACATCAATGGGAACTCCAAAAAGAATAGCCTTTTGAATTGCAAAAATTTCTTCATTGAATTTCTCATCTTTTCCATTTTTATCATTTTCGTTTTCGTTTTCATTTTCATTTTCCTTCACTTTTTGATCATCATCTAATAATTGAAGATTGGATTGAGCCTTTTCAATTTTTTCTTCCCATAACTTTGAATTCTTGAGGTTTGATACATATGAAGAAGGAAAGAGAGCTTCTGGAGATGCTAAAATTGGATTCTTTTTCCTTTTCTTTGAATTTGGTGTTTGAACAGCCTTTTTATCTTCAGATTGAAATAATATTGGTTCAGATGTTTCACTTTTTTCTTCAATCCTATCTTTTTCTTGAAACAAGGACTCAAACTCAAAAATATCTGGTACAAATTGAAAGAAATTTTCTTCAGTGATCATATTTCCCCAAGGTAGTTGAGTCCCAAGATGAAATAACATGTTTTTAAGTTCAGCATACCTTGATCGAATTGTAACTAACTCTTGAGAATAATGTTGAAGTTTAATTGCTTGAGAAAAATTTAAATTTTTATAGACACCAAGCATTAAACAAATTGCAGCTCTTGCAATAGGTTCTGGACTTTTTCCTTCCTCAATTGAATCAAGTTTTGCTAAAGAAATTATCTTTGTTGCACCAGTGAGAATCTTGTGTTTATCTTCTCCTAATTCCAATTCATGACAAATTTTCTCCAAAAAAACAATTGGATCGATATCTGGAATTTTAATTTGGAGGATTTCTTTTACTTTCCGATAATATTTTCCAATTCGATACTTATCAAGTTCAACTAAATTCTATTTTTTTAAAACAAAAATTAAATATTGAAAATTAATAATCAAAAATAATAAATTATAAATAAAATTTACGGCAATATGAGAAAGAGAGACAGGTTTTTTATCTATTCTAGCTTGAATATAAAGACAACAACTCAGAACAAGATGTGAAACTTCTCCATACCTCCATTTTCCTTTTTCCATTGCTGTTTTGAAGAGGAAGATGACTTGATCTTTTGAATTTTTCAGTCCTAACCTTGCTGTGAATTGATTAACCTTTGATGAAATCTCCAACTATATTTTATATTTTATATTCTATTGATTTGAAATATAGAAAGAAAAAGAAAAGAAAAATGATAATTGGGGAATAATAAAAAGACAAACCTTTCGAGGATTATATCTGCCTAATGTATTCTTTGGAGCAAAAGGGTTTGAAAGGTAGTTCTTTGAGAACTCAGGATCACCTTGAAACAAGTTATTACTCTTCAATGAAGTTCCACATCTCTCATTAAACCCCCCTCTATCATGTTCTATTTCGTTCCTAATTACAGTCTCCTCCAACACTTGTCCACATTCAACACAAACTTTAATTCCAAAGTCAACTGACTCTGAGACTTTATGTTCACATCCATCCATTACTTTTTGGTTCACAATTATTATATAGAAATAAGAATAATAATTACAAGATATTAAGAATACAATTCAATAAACAAAAAAAAAAGTGACACTCACAAAAAAAAAAAAAAAAAAATTGATTCTTGATTATTTTGAATTGAGTTTGTAATAAAATGAAAAGAAAAAAGAAGAAACTTAGACTCAGTAAAAATTGAATTGAATTGAATTGATTGTAAAATATGAGATAAATGAATAAAATTGATAAAAAGAAGATATTATTTTATTTTATTTTATTTTCAAATGATTTGCAACTCGAATCTTTTGCAAAATCATCAACAAAAAAAAGTGTGACTTTGCGTTTTTTTTTTTTATGCAAAATAAGAGCAAGCTCCAAAGGTTCAAAAGCAAAGTTTTCTTGGGAGCTATCGAATCAACATAACGAACTAAAATTGTTACGTTAGAAGATGCAAAAAATTGCAGATCCACAAACTTTGATAACGTCTGTAAATGGGTTTCGAAGAATTTCGCAGGAAGTCTTATTTAGGCTTCACCAAGTTAATGAAGAGGTCCTCGTTAACCTCTCCCAAATGGACATCATAACACTGGGAGTGACTGCAATAGGGCAACAACACCATTTATCCAGGGGAAGAAAACTTGAATTAATTGTGTTTAAAATCTAGAAATTGATCAGAAAGAAGAACAATAATTGCAAAGAGAGAAGTAGCATCAATGTCTAGAAATTGAATGTAAACTTATTAAGTTTATTTAAAAGCAAAAAAAAATAATGACTTACCAGCAAATCCAAGTTGTATCCTCAATTGAAATCTTGTTTCATTTTGATTTCTTTCAAATGATTCTATTAATTTAACAATCTTCATATTTCCTGATTCTCTTATCCAACCGAGCGCAGTTTTTCCATGTTTATCTTTTTGATTGATATCTATTTCTCTTCCACTTGCTAAGAGATATTTCACAATTTCAATGTGTCCTCTCAATTTGATTGTTAAATTTTTGGAAAAAAAAAATAGAAACCAATTCCCAAAGAGTTCGTGAACAATGATTGGAACAAAAACATTTTATCTGCCAAAAATAACGCTGCCAAATTTTTCAAACAGGCAATCATAAAAGGTGTTTTACTATAATTATTTTCTTATTGATATCAACTCTCTTATCATTTAATAATAATTTCACAACTTCAATATGTCCACAATAACAAGCTCCATAAAAAGGTGTAAAACCATATTTACTTTCTTATTAATGTCAATTCTATTATCATTTAATAATAACTTCACAACTTCGACATGTCCATTCCAACAAGCAACACTCAAAGGTGTTTTATCAGTTTTATCTAATACATTGATATCAATAATCCTTTTATCATTTAATAATAATTTTACAATTTCAATATGTCCATTTTGACAAGCAATATGAAAAGGTGTTGTTGAATCTCGATTATCTTGCCAATTAATGTTAATTTGTTCATTTTGAAGTAATTCTTGAACTTTTTCAATATTTCCATCTCCACAAGCAAACCAAAGTTGTTTTTCCATTCCGAAAGTATCTTTTTTTTTTATGAAAAGAAATAAATTGGAAAAACAACTTTGGTTTGATGAAGCACAACTATTGATATTAACACAAGATCCTAAGGTCCTGCTTTCTCTTCCTTTTTCTTTTTTTTTTTTTAAATTATTTTAGTTTTAAAACAAAGATTTTTAGAATCAAATTTTTCAAATGATGAATTGGTTCATACTGCCTCTGATTGTTGAGAAGAAGAGATCTTTGAAAGAGTTGATATCAATGTTATTTTGCTTTCCCTTCGAGTAAAGATATCTTCTTTTTTCTGAACTAAAATAAAGTGAATCTGTGATGTTCTAACACAACTTCAACCCATTTGTATCCGAATAATATTCAAGATTTTCTTATTCAAAGTTGATAACAAAAGTTAATGATTGATTATGATTTATTATGATTTATTGTGATTCAGTGAGTTTTATTATTGTTTTGGGAAAACAAAACAAGGTCGAACTAGGGGGCGTATGTTCCCAAAAGAATCAAACAAAAACAAAAAAACAAAAAACTCAACCAAAACCAAAAATCATAAACCAATCTCCAATATAAAACACTATAAAACACTATAAAACACTATAATAACTCTTCAAACTCTCCTTTATGAGTTGCTTATATTCACAAATTGATTGATATTTTTGATTTTTTTTCAAAAAACTCGGGAAAGTTGAAAAGGAAACTGAAATATACTACTTAATTGTGACTTTTAAAGAGTAAATAAATAAAATAAAAAAGAGAAAAGACCAGAGAATGAGTCTTGACATTCTTTTTTCCCTTTGTTATTGTATGACCAGTCAGATTTTTTTTTTATATATAAGTTGATATATAAAGTTTTTTTTTTATATTAGCAAAACAGTAATTCTAATATCCTTACATTTTTATAAAAGTGACTAACATTTTTATTTCAATTGATAATTAGTAATTCCCCTTCAGTCTTTCAACTTTCCCAAAGGTATATTCAGTCTCCAACAATTCAGTCTCAAGTAAGAAATTTCTTTTTTTTTGAAAAAAGTCAATTTGAAATTAATTTGAAATTCTTTTTTGTAATAAAGGAATTGAATGAATTAAATAGTTTGTTAAAAGAAGAGGAAGTATTCAAACTTTTGAGTTTTTGACAAGAAATCTTTTATAAATTGAAGAAAAGAAATGAGTAGAAGAGAAAATTTTGAGTCTAAATTCAAAACTAGTGAACCTTTAATAAGGAATCCTAATAGACGATCATTAGTTAGGAATAGTGGACAATGGGATTTTGATATTGAGACATCTCCAGTCAAAAATGAAAATGGTATATTTATTGATTTGATTTGATTTTATATCTTTCAAATTCATTTTTTAAATTCAAAAAATTAAAATATAATATAATATATTGAAATAGTTGAAACAAATACCATTAATGTTTTTGTAAGGAAAACAATGTCTGCAGAGAAAATGGCATTTCAACTTTCTATTGAAGATACAGTTACAGCATTAAAAGAAAAGATAAGTCAAGTAGAACAAGAATTTGTGATTGAAAATCAAAAATTGACATATAGAGGAACTGCTCTTGAAGATTCAAAGACATTAAAAGAATTGGATATCCAAAACGATTCTATTATTCAACTTTTAATTTTGACAAGTTATGAGAAAGGTTTTCTTCTTTCTTTTTCAATTTTTTATATTTATGAAAAAAAAATTTTTTTTTTTCCTAAAAATTAAATATATTAGAAACATTAACGAAGATTAACAGTCTCTCACTTGATTCTCCAATTTTACTCTCTCCTCTCTCTCCTATATCCACTACATTTCCAACATCCCCAACTTCTCCAACTTCTCCTACATCTCTTACTTCTCCAACTTCTCTTACCTCTCCAAAAACTCCAACATCCCCAACATCTCCAACAACTCCAATACTCCCTATTTCCCCTACATCTCCTACTTCCCTCGATGAAAATTCGAAAAAGAAGAAATTGAAATCTCCAAAAGAAAAATCATCAAAGAAAACAGAGGATTCTAATCCAAATTCACCAGTAGATGGAGTAAAGAAAAAGAAGAAAGAAAAATTAAAAGAGATTCCTTTTGATGAGATAGCAGAAAAAAGTAGTGATAGTTTTGAGAAGAAGGAGAAAAAAGAAAAGAGCAATGGTCATACTGAAAAAGAGAAAAAAGAAAAGAAAAAAGAAAAGGAAGATAAGACTGGAGATGGAGTAAAAGAAAAAAAGAAGAAACATTCGAAGGAAAAGGAAAAGGAAAAAGAAAAAGAAAAAGAAGTCGAGATCGTCTTATCAGAAGTAGAACAAAAATAATTATAATTTCCATAGATAAATAAATTATAAAAATACTTTTTTTTTTGAAAATTTATTGGAAATATGTGCACTCTATATGATTTTATGTATTCTTTTATGAACAAAGTAAAAGCTTTCAAATTTTAGGGTCCCAAGAATCCCATTCAATTGAAGAGTTAACTTGATTAATTTCACTCCAAGTCCAAAAACTTTTTGGTTTGACATTATTGTAAGCATACTTCAAATATTCCTTAACAATTTCCTTAAATTCATTTGGGTCAATATTTGAAGAGTAAATTGATCTCAAGTATGGGTGAGCATACAAATCAGCTTTGGTTGGCTTGCTAGTATTCTCTTCCAGTCTCATAATCGGACCTGAATCTGTTATTCTAGGACCTTTCCAAATATATGGTTCATCTTGTTCTGGTTGATCATCTTTTTGATTCACCATTTCCCTCTTTTCTCTTCCTTTCAACGTTTCAATTTGATTCATTAACTTTACGAGATGTGTAGTTTCGATTCTTGGAAGAGTAGGTCTTGAAATGAGATCGACATATGTTGTGTATTTGAATTCTAATTCATATCTATTTCTATCATACATTGAGAGAACAATATCAAAGCCTTGTGTTACTGAGAAGAGGGCATAATAATGAATTGGTTCAGGAGTTTGAATAATAACAAGCCCAAGCTCTGGAATTTTTTCAATGGTTGATTTTTTTAATTGCTCAATCCCTTTCATCACAATGTTATATTCCTCCTTCCAATCTGCTCCAAATAGGTCTGGATTTTCAAGAACAGAAGCAAATTTTGGTAAAAAATAATCAAGTTTCAATTTACATCCCTCACTTTCGAGTCCACCGAATGGTCTATAAAATTCCCTTGCCTCAACAGTATTGATCCAACAACATACTTTTAAGGCATCAATAGAAAGCTTGGAGTTTGGTGAAAATTCTCTAAAATCTCCAACCTTTGAAACTTCTCGAAGTAATTGGTTATGTTTGAGAGGAAGTGATCTCCTTAATCCGATGGCATCTTGGAAGGGTATAAAG
>ERZ778024.2537-NODE-2537-length-15661-cov-5.973856_pt1 | contig 15661 bp, 12 predicted proteins | sample MGYA00375754_ERZ778024 | MGnify/ENA primary metagenome ERZ778024 (study PRJEB29350, sample SAMN05389827) | bioreactor metagenome | isolation source: Thiocyanate bioreactor | place: South Africa: University of Cape Town | collected 2014-02-18 ...
AGGAATACCAGACTCATCGAGACCGGGGCCCCTTCTCGGGTTACCTGCCGGGCGATTGAGGCGGTACCGCATTCACAAACCGGCAAGGCAAATCCAAGACCTATCCCCGCCGCAGTGGCACCCCCGCGAGTCCCGACTATTTTCTTCCAGACTCCGGTGACCCTTTTATTGCGCTGCTTCCAGACACCTAAAGTAGCCGCTACCAAAGCCCCCATCAGTAGAAAGGGTAACGCTTCAATAGTAAGACCAAGGAAGATATTTAAGAAATCACCCCAGCGGCTTTTTCCTTCTGGCAGCAAAAAATAGGGGAGAAGCCCAACCACCAACAATAGTAGGATTGGTGCAAAGGGGGTTACAAAGTGTTCCAGAAAGAAGGTGACCTGTTTAATGGTTTTGAAACCGCCGGGTCGGTCAATCTGGTTGGCAGTTAGAACCCTGGTGGATATTCTCGGCTCCACTTTGAAAGGTTGGCGCTGGTTGGTTCGCGGCGTATTCGACTTCCCAAAAGGTTGTTTTAGCTGGGTTTTGGTTCTCATTTGTACCTGCAGACCATTTTTTAGTCTGTTTATTTCTGTTTATTTCTGTTTATTTATTGCACACAGTAAACTCAATAAACCTGATAAAGGCTGGAATAAAACACCTGGCTGCGTTCAGTCAAAATCTGGATTAATTATTGCGGTTAGAGATTTAAGATTGTTTGAATCTGAATTTGATCAGGATGAATATCTGTTAATCCTATTTTGGGGAGTTTAACAACCTAAGCACCAGCTATTCAGTAAACCAGTAAAACTGGAAGTGCCGCAAGCCTGCACTGTTTCAGACCTAACAAACAGGCCGGATTTACCCTGGCCTTGCTGGACCCTTTCTACCGCTTCAGGGCCGGAACCGTTAGCCACCTTGAGAAGAAAAAAGAAAGGTTATCTGCCTGATAGAGGAGTGCTACCCGTTGTCTGACCGGTTGAAAAGACGCTCCACAGGGAAAATTCTACCAGTATTATGGATTTCTTTTAGAGATACCGGGTTTAGCCGATTTAACCGGGCGGGTTTACCAGACAGCCCTGTTCAACCTGAGAGGCTTCAGTAAAATCCCAAAAGTATTATCCCTACCAGCAAAAAAACCGCGTTTTGTTTTTTTTCTACTATTTGAAATAGTACGTATCGAGATTAAAAGGTAGTAACCCGGTTCGTGCGAAAGCTTGAGCCAGTAAAAGGTCGAATAGTCGAATTACAAAGGCTGTAATATCGGGCGGGCAGCTAGCTTGCCACCCGAGGCCATCAACCAGATCCCGCATTTTATTAGAAAGGCCAAACCCACTTCTTTTAGAAGCATTTTAAGGTTTAGTTTGAATTGTTGGAGAACCTCACTACGATGAAGAATGATCAGAGAACGACCAGAGTGGGGGCATACCTGCGCCAGTCGCCGACCTATCCAAACTGGTGTGTCAGTGCATGGTAAAAACAGCACCAGAGAGATTGGTCTCAGGAAATAGAACTAAAGGTAAAGCTGCCAAAGTAAATATTTCCTGAAGTCGTAAAAATCAGGTCGTTAGGACCGGGAGCCAGCGTCAACTTGATTTGAACGGTCCCGGATAAAGCGGCGGTTTCAGAAAAGTTTATCTCTTTCTGGTTCAAGGCGGTCTTCAGGCTGACCTTCTGATCCTCCCTGGCTACCCTGACCTGCAGCGTCAGAGACATCGGCGAAGGGAAGGGATTGAATAAGGCCAGACGAGCCTGGCTGGCTACCACACGCTGCGGCCCCGAAGGGGTATCAAGCCGTTTGCCCCACCCCTCGCCTAACTCAGGCAGCATTTTCTCTAGCCTAGGAGAGGTATCTTTTTGTTCGATAAAGGTGGGTGTTTGCCAGACCTGTAACTGGCTGTCCTGGTAGTAAGGCTTTGTGTCAGGCCCAAATACGGTTTGAAGCAGTCGGTTGGCATTATAGAGACGATCCGGGTCGGACAGGAGAGAGGTATGGACGATAACATAGCGAATATTGTAAAAGTTCAGGACACCCGGAACGTTTCGCAGACTGGCCCGGTCCAGAATATCGCGCTGATTGAGCCGTTCCTCAAGAGCCAGCAGCTCCTGGATACCGGAATAATTTTTGAAGGGATAAGTCGGTTTGCGAGAGAGATAGCCGCCTACCATGGGGTGGCCCTGGACCGTCTGGTAATACATCGCCTTACTTATGATAGAGGCATCGTCCCGGTCAGGTGTTTCAAGGACGGCAAAGTCGTTCCAGGAACTTTCAGCCGCTAGCTGGGTATAAACCGCCGGGACAGCGGTATCAATCAAAGGGCGGATGCCAGGGAAGAACTCTAAAAATACCAGCAAACCGGCCAGAGCCGCCGGTAACCAGCCGCCCCATCTGGCGGGTAAAAACTTGACCGGTCTCCTGAAAAGTTTACTTTCCAGCCAGTTCAGACCGAAGGCCGCCAGAACTGCCAGTGCTAAAAAGGTGACCAGGCCGAACCGGAGGGGCACTCTGGCAATATTACCAAAAGGCAGATTATACAGGAGTCGCCCTGGCAGACTGGGGCCACCTTCAATCGTTTGGGGTGTCCAGTCCGGATTAAAACTCAGGTGAAGGACCGGGCCAAGCGCCAGAAGACCAAAGACAGCCGCCACCAGAACCCAGAACCAGTTCTTTTTGTAGCCGGTAACCAGGCCGCACCAGGCCAACCCCAGAGCTATAAAACCCAGAAAATTACCTCGAAATTCATGATTATCACTGGAACCAAAAAGACCCCAGAGGGCGGAGGGTCCGGGAGTTAAAAAACCTTTCAAGGTAGCCGAGTTGTAAATAACGGTAAAAATTGGCTGGCTGGTGGTACCAGAACCGGCCGCCTTCAGGGTAGCCACTAATAGGGGCAGCACCGGCAAACCGGCCCCTCCAAATACCAGGCCTAGGTTCAGAAGCGTGGCAGCCCATCTTTCCCGCCAGCCTTTTCGTTCTCTAAAAAGGAGGTACAATCCGTATAACCCGCCCAGCAAAAAGGCATAGAGCAGGTAATACCAGCTTACCAGGGCTAAAACTACCAGACAGAGTGCACTCAGAATTCGCCAGACCCACACCCCCCTTCCTGGCTGGTTCCGGTCAAAGGATTTGATAAAGGCAAAGATAAAGAGGGGAATCCACTCAATTGAAGTCAGTTCAAGTTGCCCCAGGGTAATAAGGCGCGACTCAAGCGGGGAGCAGGCATATATTATCCCGGCGACCAGCCCGGCCCGCCGATTACCGGTCAGATAAGAAGCCAGCAAATAAGTGGCCCACCCGGCCAGCGTGATTTGAAATAGAATTACCAGATTAAAGGCAGCTACCAGACCGAATATAAGCTGGAAGGGGATGGAGATATATCCGTCCAGCGGGTCAAGGGCGTGAAAGAACAGGTTAGCCCCGGTCGGATAAAACAGCAGAGAAGTATTATAGGGAAGTGAATGCAAATCGAGCAGAGAAAAGCGCACCCACCAGATATTCCAGAGATGCTGCCATATATCGCCACTCCCGGTGGCTACAACCCGATCTGACATATTCAGGGGTAAGGGCCAGGTAAATGCAAGGGCCACAACCAGAAAGAAAAACAAAGGGGCCGTTCCTTTGAGGGCTGAGAGAAGCTGGTTTCTATTTAACAAAAATTGTCTCCGTCTGTATCTTTGGCGAAGTAGGGATGCCTCGGGCAATAACTGGTTTCTTTTTTTATTTAACCCTGATGGGTGACTTTGAACTGAAAGATAGGTTTTTCCTGGCGCAGCCGATAGGCACCTTATGGCAAGCAGTCAAAGACCGTATAGAACAAGGTAATTCCCTGGTCTGGAGGCGGATCCCCTTCAAATTTTCAATTGATGAACTCAGGTAAAAGCATGGCAAAAGTGATTCCTCTTCCCGCCTTATCCTCCAGCAGTACAGCTTCTACTAATGTGTTCGTACTACTGCCAATAGTATCAAGCTAACAAGAAACTGTCAAATGACGAAACCGGTAAACCTATCGCTCACCAGGCAAAACAGAGATCACCGGTTATAGCGGCCTAAAGAGCTCCGGCTCAAAACGGTGGTCGGAAGGGTTACAAATAAAGGAACCCTACAAATAGAATTTGAGGCTAGCTAAAACCGATAATTTGATGAATTAGAGAACCTTAAAATGTGAATAAAGTCCGGTCCGTCAGAGGTTTTACTATTGACAGTAGTATCATCCGGTTTTATACTAAAAGCTAATTTTGAAATCGGCTAAAGCAAACCTTCGAGGCAAATTCAGGATAAGAGCAGGTGGTAGCGCCTGTAAAACCGGGCCGGGGTATAAGGGTACCAGGTGAGGTTGTGCGACAAATAAAAAGTAACTGTAGTGAGGAAGTGAAGACAGAATTATGCCAAGAAAATCAAAAGTTGGCCTCGAAAATGACCAGAAGAGGCAGCACACTTTAAAAACGGAGGCATCCGAGGCTTTACCCTTGAAAGAAAAAAGGTTTGAAACGGCCGGTGAGCCTCTTACGGAGGTATTGGAGTCTGAAACCGACCTGGATCAGGAGCAGGATTTAGAGCCGGATATAACCGTTTTCCGCACTGACCGGGATGGAGTACGCAAGGTTCTGGGCGATCTGGAAGCTGATATAATGGAGTATATCTGGGAAAGTATAACACCCGACCGGCAGTGGTTGACCGTGCGTGACGTTTACGAAGATTTCAGGTTGCACCGCTATATCGCGTACACGACGGTAATGAGTACCATGGCGCGTTTGGGCCGCAAACATATTCTGCGAGCCAGGAAAATACCCGGAGCCTATGTCTACACACCCAGCCTTAGTAAGGAAGAATTTATCTCCAGCTTTGTAACTCAAATTCTTGAAAACTTGCTGGTGAGCTTTTCGCATTCAGCCGAAAACTACCTGAGCCAGGTTGCCACTGAGGAACAAACCTCAAGACTAACCGCGCTCAAAGCAAAAATGGTGAATTTACGCCAGGAGGCCACCGCCACCGCCGAGACCTCCGATCTGGCAGAACAAGGGGGCCAGACCAGAAAAACGAGAGGCAGGCATCCTTCTTCCCCGCCCCTGGCGTCTTCAACTTCAAGCAGAAACCGGGACCATTAGGAGGTATTGAAATGGTACACGTCCTGTTTCTGATTACCAGTCTTGCAACTGTGGCCCTGGAGCAAATCCTTCTTATAAAACTGCTTCCCAATATTAAAGGCTGGTGGTTCCGGCAGGGTTTACAAATAATGGCCCTCGCTATGCCTATGCTGGTGATGTTTTTATTTTCTTTAACCATGTCACCGTCTGTTTTCTTTCCGGAGTACGACCACAATACCGACCACAATTCACACCGAGAGTGGTTACTGGGGGTGGCTGGCTTCACATTGCTTACGGTTCCGATTGGGGTAACCTTTGGGGCAAACCTCGTACGTTTAGTCTGGTTATACCTTCGTACTTTCCGCAACACTTGGGCAGCACCTCCCGGAATGGAAACTCTTGCCAGCCAGACCATGGGGCGAAGAGGTCTGAAGGTAAGGTTGTGGCATAGTAGCCAGCCGTTTGCTTATAACCTGCCAGGTCTTCCTTTCTGTAAAGGATATGTCATCCTCTCCACCGGTCTGGTAGGAGACCTGAGCAACACCGAGCTAAAAGCGGTGATATGGCACGAGCAGGCGCATCTTATTCGGCGTGATTTTTGGATCAACTGGTTTGCAACCTGGTCGGCAGCCGCTTTCTTCTATTTGCCCGGTGGCCGCGCGCTGGTTGAGCTTATAAAGAAAGACCAGGAACTTGCCTGTGACGAGAAGGTTGCCAGGTTTGGAGGTATAAACGGAGCCCTGGCCCTTGCGGACGCTTTGTTAAAGGTTTGGGAGAAATTGTTGGCAATCTCTCAGCTTTCCCCCAGGACCAAAGTTAGAAAAGGGTTTCAGGCTCCCGGTTTGACCCCCGAAAATGCACCAACCCTCACCGAACAGCGAGTGACACGGTTGATAGAATTCAGTAGCGCCGGACCGGCGGAACTTCTTTTCGGAAAGACACCGCTCTGGTCAAAAACCTTTTTGGCCCTTATATCCAGCCTGGTTATCTGGTCGGCCAGCACCTGGATAATTCATCTTTTATGTCCCGAACTGGGCTAGAACATAGTTTTTCCTTGCTCATTCGGGGTGGGTGCGGCCTTCAGGGAAATAGTTTCCGCTCCGGTTGGCAGGCCCTCGATACTCGCCTGGTTTCAACTCCAGCCCCTTGCCCTCCTTCCCGCTTAAAAATAGATATTAAAAAAGATGGATCCCTCGTTTTGAAATACGGGACCCACCTTTTCGTTTACAGTCCTTTATTCAGGGGGCAGGGCTGGCCTACCCAGGCCCCGAAGACGAAACCGGGTTAAACTAGGTGGGGAACCAGGTCTTCTGCCAGGTCTGCATCTCTTGAATCTCGGCAGATTGAGATTTAATGATGTCCTGACTGAGCTTTAATAGTTCCGGGCGCTGGGTCTTTTGAGGAACCAGGGAAGCCATACTTACCGCGTTTGAATGATGTTCAATCATCATAGAAAGGAACAGTTTATCAAAGGCAGCATCTTTGGCATTTTTAAGCTGATCCATCTGGCCCATCATATCCATCATACCAGGAGCGCTCATGTTGTCGGCCAGCGGTTTGGCACTATACCAACTGGCAAGCCAGCCGGTCATTTCAGTTATTTCTTTGTCCTGCGCCGAGATAATATCCTGCGAAAGCTTGATAAGTTCCGGGCGCTTGGTATTGGTTGAGACCAGTTTAGCCATGTCTATCGCGGAAGAATGATGGGCAATCATCTCCTGCATGAACTTGGTTTCAAATTCAGCGCCGCTTAAATTTTTGAGGCTCTGAGTCATCGCATCGTTGCCAGGGGTCGCAGACACCATCGTACCGGAAGCGGCCGTAGTTCCAGGCATTGTGGTCATACCTGCCATTGTCGTACCGGGGGTCATATTCATGCCTGCCATTGTGGTAGCCGCCATCGTAGTGGTTGAGGACGCCATCGTGGTTGAAGCGGCGGTGCTCGGAGCCATTGACTGGCCGGGCTGCATGGTCATACCGGGCATGCTTCCCATCCCACCCTGGGTAGCCCCGGCTGCAGCACCCGAGTTGCCGGGGGAAGTGGTATTGGTGCTATTACCACAAGCCGACAGAGTAACAGTCACCAGTAAGGCAACTATTGTAAAACTAAAGAGGCGTTTCATATTCTTCCCTTCTCCTAAACTTCCTTTTATAAAACCTTCACCTATCCCGATTATTCTGGCTGCAAATAATTCATTCAAAGCAGTCTGAAAATTCAAAGCGAAAGCCGGGCGAAGACAATTTGTCACGAATTTGAGCGATCATTTCCTTCCGACAACGCGGCGATTATACTTATATATCGTACTATAGTCAATAGTAGAGAGGTAAAAAAAGGGTCGTATAATCAAATAAGCGGGCCGGTCAATCAAGTACTTGTCCCAACTAAAAGACTTGTACTACTGGATGTAGTAGCAATATAGGGACCAGAGACTTGAAAGGAATTCAAATCTGACTTCTCTAGAAGAGAGTCATTAAAAAGCCCGGTGACCTAAGCAGCTGTATTCCAGGGATAGGCAAGCTGCCGGTTGAAAGCAGGATAGCGGTAGAGGGGGTGGCGGCAAGCTTCCCCAATATAAAGGAGGCGGGGCTGCGCCTTAAGTTAAAGGCTGTTTGTGGCTGATGGGAGCTTCGAGATAGAGAGGGCCGTGAAAAAATAAGCTAAAGCCAGGGGTCTTACAGCGCACACGACAAAGCTTCAAGCGAGTAAAAAGGTGGACCGCCCGGGCTTAAAAAGCTATTAAAGGGCTGAGAGCCATTCAGTTTCCCAGACCGGCCAGGGTAGTCCGGGCTTCCGCCGCGTGCAGGAAAGAAAAGTTCGGTTTGACTAGCGCTTTTTGCAAGAACTGACGGGCCTGATCCTTTTGACCCATTTTTACAGCAATCATATCGGCGTGAAAGAACACCAGTCGGTCCAGAGTACCCAGCCTGAGAACCTGCTGGACCGCATCACTAACAGCCGGTAATCGCCGGTCAGTTCATCGGCGGCCTTGATACTGGGCCGGGCGGCAAACTCCTGGCGGGCTCTCAGGAGCGCCTGAGGCAGGTCGTTGTCATGGTTGGCTTCAAAGAGGGCCATTTCCATATCGGTGTTTACACCATTCTCGCGGTAAATCTTCTGGATGGCCCGCACCAGGTCATACTGCTTTTTGGCCTGCTCGGTTTGGTTGGTCAAGGTATACAAATCACTTAACTTGATAATAAATTCCGGTAACGGCATTCGCTGGGTAACTTTTGAATAAACCTCAATCGCTTTAGCAGGATTACCTCTGGCCGCCTGGACTTTAGCCAGGCCGATCTGGGCATAGAAGTAGTCCGGGAACATCGTCACCACTTCGGTGTAAATCATTTCAGCCTGGTTTAGTTCGCCCCGGTTGAAATACAGATTACCCAACTGGTAAGTAACATGGGCTTGGCTTTCCGTCTTTGGCGCACCGGCATCAACGGCCTCATTCATGGCTTCGATAGTGCTTTCGTATTCCCCGTAAAGCTCCCTGATATATGAAACCCGCGAGTAAGAACTCAGGTCCGGTCTCAGGTTTACCATTTTCTGAAAGGTAGCGGTTGCTTCATCATAGCGGCCTAATTCAACCAGACCATCGGCAATAACTCAATAATTATAGCTCGTCTGTTTTAGGGCCAGGGCCTGTTGGCCGTACTCCAGCCCTTTGGCAAACTGGTGACGGGATAGATAAAGAGAATCCATCCCACCCATTGCTTCAACATTTTTGGGATCAAGCCCCAGGGTTTTATTAAAAACAGCCTCGGCCTTGTTATAGTAAGTTGGGTTCACCCACCTCACGGGCCTTTTGTAAATAAGTCAGACCTAATTTGGCCTGGTCCGCCGTGTTATTGGGGTTGGCCCGGACCTTTTCCTGATAAGCAGCAATTTGCTGATCAGTCAGATTCGTGCTGCCCACCCTGGGCGGAGCGACCCGGTTGGTGTTGCCAAAAAGCTCCCCAAGCGTCGTCCCGGGAGTGGCCGGGGAAGCAGGAGGCAAAAGTTATCAAAAGAGCAACCAGGGTTGCCACTATTACCCCTACCAGCGCCACTCCCCTTCTAAAGCGTCTAAAAAACTCCCGCATAAATTCTCCTGACCACCACTACCACTACCATCCACCAAAACCAAAAGGTGGTTTGTTGAGGTGGAGCGCTTTTAGTATTTTCTTAGATTTTCTTTGAGGGAACTCGCGAAAGTTAAAGACTGAACGCTTTGCCGATTGGCGAAACAACTCGATTTGCGCGGCCTTTGTAAAAATTCTTAAAAACCGATTTCACGTATTAGTTCGCACTATTTACGTTAGTAGCACAACTCCAGGATAAAAGATAGAGTGGAAAATGCTACGCAGCCCAACCGGCCACCGTTTTAAAACCGGGTCCTGAACCCAACGGTTCTTGAGCTTTACTAGGGGAAGTTTCCCCGGTTTCAAACCCAACCCTCTCAGCAGACCCTGACCCCCTTGAACCAGGCAGGCTAAACTCATTTTAGAGGGTCAGGCAGGTCGGTTCCGCTCTTAAAATTTCGGTAGAACTCAGGGGAAATAATAAAAGTATTAGGGGGTAACAAAACCGATAGATAGGAGATAAAGTCTGGAAGCGAGCTGGCCGGTTCTCGCTCGACTCTCTATTCAGGCAGACGGGCCTGTTAAAACCGTTTGCACCGGTCCGGTCCTACAGGGTTTCTTAACCGTTACTGAGCGACTCTACTTCAATATCATCGTATTTCTTGATCTTATAGACAATTGTCGAGAGTAGCCAGCTTACTACAAAGATAGCCACGATAATTACCCCAAGAGTTTCAAAATTAATATTCTCGACCAGATCCCACAAACCGCCTTTCAAGGCCAGTTTATCCGACACAATACTCAGCAATTCGATGGTCCCAACCACCAGAGCAACCAGAACCGAAACCAGAGTTATATTCAAATTGTAATATAACTTGCGAACGGGTTTAACAAAGGCCCACCCGTAAGCACCCAGCATAATAATCGAGTCAATCGTATCCACCAGGCTCATACCAGCGGCAAATAACAAGGGGAAGATCAGGACAATATAAATTGGAATACCATTACCGGCAGTCGTAGCGGAAATACCGAGCAACGCAACTTCCGTGGCTGTATCAAAACCAAGCCCGAATAGAAACCCGAGTGGGTACATCTTCCAACTGGTATCAATGACCCTGACCAGTGGGCCAAAAAAGCGGTTCATCAGCCCGCGTTGAGCCAGGAACGTCTCCAGGGTCTCTTCTCTGTAACTGCCCTGGCAGGTTACCCGGCGGAACATGCGGTAAATGTCTACCAGGACCAGCAAATTTATTAAACCGATCAGGTATAGAAAAATTGCCGAAACACTGGTGCCGATCAACCCGCCAATCTCTTTTAAACCAGGCATACTGTCGGTAAGCACCGCCGAGGTGAGGCCAGAATAAAACTTAACAAAAACACCACCGTGGAATGTCCGAGCGAGAAAAAGAAACCGACCGCTACCGGTTTCTTTCCTTCTTGCATCAGCTTACGGGTCACATTATCAATAGCCGCAATATGATCGGCATCTACCCCGTGCCGCATCCCAAAAGTGTAAGCTAATAACCCGATCCCCAGCACCACGGCATACTGGGTCGAGATTGCAACAGTTAGAAATCACAGACCCAGATTGAAAGCTGTCAGCACCGCCAGAATGCCAATTATCTTTCCCTTAACCAGAGGGGACCGATCATTAAAAATATGGCTGATTAAACCCCGCATTCCTATTTCTCCTAAAAGAGTGAGATTGGCAATCCGACAGGACGGCCCTGTCAATATTTTGAAGGTCTGAGATTCCGCCCATTACTGACGTTTGGTTGGCCGGTCGCACAAACAATTTAAAAAGGCAGGCCTAAATTTACAAAAATTGAGGACATGCTGCATTTACAATCAAACCCAGATGCAAACATTTGCAACTATCATGGATAGTACTGCAAAGGACAATGAATTACAAGGATAAATGGTCCCTATTATCCCTGAAAGGTTTTAGATTCTTTTGGAAGCCGGTTAAATGTAAACCTTGAACCGCCTGAACCGGCAGCTTTGGACAGGGCAGACCGGTAGGCCACCTTACCTTCTGAAAATAAAGAGGCGACGGGAAACCAGGTTTGAAAACAGGCTGGCTAAAAGATCCTAAAGAGTGGCTCCAAGTGATTTAGAAAGCCGGGAGATCAGGAAAAGCTCGTAGCCGGGGCCAGCCGGTCTTTCAGGGTCGGAAGTGTATGACCGGAAGGAAGAGAAGAGGTGGTAGAACCCTAACCTTTCTTTAAAGAAAAGGAGTTGAGCCGTAAACCAAAACTTGGTACTATAGCCGATAGTAGCCGTATATGACAGGCTTACCCAGAATTACAAGGAAATTTACTATTTGAAAACCCGGTCCATTGCAAAACCCTCAACCCTCCTGGTGGTAACTGTACTACTCCCGCTGGCCTTACTTGCCTGTGGGAGTAGTGCCAGCCAAAACACCGCCGGAGCCACTCCGCCTGTTAGCGTGCTGCCGCTGTCCACCCCTACCGGCAGTTCCACGACCGGCAGACCGGGTTTTCCGGCGACCGGTACCACCCCTTCCGGGCCTACCGGTCAGCCGCCGGTCAGTCAAATTCCAGATCCGGTCGCCCATGAATCGTCAGCTACGCCTGCGGGGCCACCGAGCCTCACACCGGGTACACCTGTTCCACCGACTCAGGCGTTGTCGTTTGCGGCGTTGGCTGTAAACTCGGACACAGTGTATGTCGGTGAAACCGGCCATTTTATTAAAAATCCCTTCCTGGCCTACTGGCTAAAATATGGGGCCGCAGGTGTCTTTGGCAACCCCCTCAGCGAAATCTTCCAGCAAAACGGTAAAGAGGTCCAGTTGTTTGAACAGGCCCTGCTCGAATACCACCCGGAGTTGGCCGGCCAAAGCGGTGAGGTCCAGCTTGGTTTTCTGGGGCAGCAACTGGCGCAGGCCCAGAATCTATCTCCGGCCACCCCGGCTTTCCGGCCGGTGTCAGCCGATGATGCCTCTCCGGACACGAGTTACTTTCCCCAGACCCAACACACTCTGGCAAACCCTTTTAAGACTTTCTGGGAAGAAAACAAATTACTCAAGTTTCTGGGCTACCCGATCAGCCAGGCGCAGGAACAGGCTGGCCTGACCGTTCAATACTTTGAACGCGGGCGGTTAGAATACAACACCGCCACCAGAAAAATAGCTTATAGCAATAGCGGCGACTTACTGATAGCCGCACAGGGATGGCCCGCCCCAGCGAAGTTTGGTCTTGAGATCAATATTCCGGACAATCCACTCGCGCTCAACCAGGGACAAATTCTTTCGGTAGAATTGGTAGATCAAGGGTCAGCCGCTTCCAGCGAGCCACCCGTAGACTTGCAGGGAAAGTTTGCCGCTTCAACCCTAAAATTTAGCCCGCTTAAAAAAGATTCTTCGCCTGCAATAAGCTACAAAGCGCTGCAGGCAATTGAACCATCGTTAAATCCGGGGACTTACCCCCTGACGCTGGCTTTTATCGACAGGCAGGGCATCGCCCGGACCATTACCCGTAATATCAGGGTAAATTCCCGCGATTATGGTAGCCAAGACCTGGATCTTGCGGGTGACCTTTCGACCCTGGCCGACCGCAGCGCCGATGACTATGATAACGCCCAGCTCAACGCTGCCTATTCTACGTTTTCGCCAACCTGTTTGTGGCAGGGGATCTGGCAGTGGCCGCTTAAAGTTCCCTGGACCCAGGTTACCAACTTTGCCCAGCAGCGAACCTTTAACGGCAAAACGGACACCCTTTACCTGCATGAAGGGATCGATATGGCCCCAAACAGTGAGACCGCCGGGGCAAACGTGCAAGTGGCAGCACCCGGCAAAGTCATTTTTACCGGCTCTCTCAAGGCGCGCGGTCTGAGTGTGGCGGTTGACCACGGTCTGGGTGTAACCAGCTACTATTTTCACATGAGCCAGATAGACGTAAAGGTGGGTCAAACCTTGCAGGGCGGTGAAAGTGTGGGGCTGGTCGGCAGTACCGGACGTTCTACCGGCCCCCACCTCCACTGGGAAGTCCGCGTGAACGGGTTGATTTCCGACCCTCGAAATTTTCTCAATGAAGATCTGTCCAGATAGAATAACTGGTTTCGCATAACTCGTCCTCTTTCCTTCCTCTTTCCTTACCCTTCCCTTACCCTTTCCTTACCCTTCCCTTACCCTTTCTTGTTAACACTACCTGATTCCCAGGCCGGGCCGGGACAGGTTAGGGCTATGTTAAGAATGACATTAAAATTCCTACTACTGGCACTCTTACTATTGACACTCGTACTAAATGGCTGGTAGAATCAGCCCTATCAATTCTGATTGCATGATTTGTTAATTTTCTTTGAACCGATTTTTTAAAACCTGGCCTGTTGCCTGTTCGCCGGTATCTAACGGGGTGCCGGGCTTTTACTTTTAACTCTGGAGTGACCGGGAAATTCGATGACAGCCCTGATAAAGAGATCCTATCGTAATATTAGCTGGCTTTTTATTTTCTTATTTGTATTTGCGCTGCTGGGTTTACTCGGCTACCGCCTGTTTAATCAGGAGAGTAATAAAAACGCCCGCGTGCCCTTCACCCAGCCGCCCCCTTTCGAATTAAAGTTGTTTGACGGCTATGAGTGGGAAGGTAAAAATTTGATCAGCCCTGCCGCGGTAAAAGGGCGGCCGCTGGTTATAAATTTCTGGGCCAGTTGGTGCGTCCCCTGCCGGGACGAAGCTCCGGTATTGCAAAAGCTCTACGGGGAGTATGCCCCAAAGGGGGTTGTATTTTTAGGGGTGACCTATCAGGACCGCAAAGAAGACTCAAACGCCTTCTTGAAACGCTACGGCATAACTTATCCCAACGGACCGGATACAACCGGGGAAATTTCAATTGAATTCGGTACGACGGGGATTCCGGAGACCTGGTTTATCGGGGCGGACGGAACCGTCCGGCGCAAATATATGCTCCCCATGACAGAACCCATTCTGCGGAATTATCTGGAAGTGCTGGTTCATGAGTGAGAAGTGAGAGGTACCCGGATATTAACCCCACAGCAGAGCGAAGATTGAAGGTAGACCATGATCGTCCGGCCCGCGCGGCGGTCTGTCAGTCGGAAATCTGAGGCATTCTGCTTTCGACCGACACTGGCAAAAGTCCGCAACCCATAGTGAAAAAGAAGAAGAATAAAAAGAAAAAAAAAGCTGGGGACACTAAATGTACTTGAGCGATATAGGGACCATTGCGATACTCCTGGCTCTGGCCGGGGCCGTTTGGAGTGGGGGAGCCGCTGTTGCCGGGGTAAAGTGGCAGCGGGCCGAACTGGTTGTCAGCGCCCGGCGCGGAGTTTATCTGGTAATCGCACTGGAGCTGGTGGCCGCCCTAACCCTGATCCTTTCTTTCCTGACGCACGACTTCGGGCTGCGCTATGTCGCGGAACGTTCCAGCCTGGATATGCCCTGGTACTATATTGCGGCAGCTTTCTACGGCGGTCAGGAAGGTTCCCTCCTTTTCTGGAGCCTGACGCTGGCAGTCTTTTCCACCATTGCGGTGCGGCGCTACCACCAGACCCATCAGGCGCTGCTGCCTTATGTCATTGCGGTCCTGATGACGATCCAAACCTTCTTTCTATTTCTGCTGGCCTTTGTCTCAACCCCGTTTGAAAGGCTTAACTTCACCCCCAGCGATGGGGCCGGGCTTAACCCGATCTTACGCGACTGGGGTATGCTGATCCATCCTCCCATGCTACTTATCGGTTACATGAGCGTCTCGATCCCCTTTGCCTTTGCCATGGCCGCCCTGCTCAGTGGACGACTGGATAACGAGTGGATCAAAGTCAGCCGCCGCTGGATTCTGGCCTCCTGGATATTCCTCAGTCTGGGCAACCTGCTGGGTAGCTGGTGGGCTTATCACGTTCTGGGCTGGGGCGGATACTGGGGCTGGGACCCGGTGGAGAACTCGGCTTTTATGCCCTGGCTGGCTATGTCGGCGCTTTTGCATTCGGTCCTGGTGCAGGACCGGCGTGGAGTTCTTAAAATCTGGACCATGGGGCTGGTAATCCTCAGTTTTGGCCTCTCGATTTTCGGTACCTTCCTGGTCCGCAGTGGCGTGATCGCCTCGGTCCACTCTTTCTCCCTGTCGGCTATCGGCCCTTTTTTCTTTTTCTTTTTGGGGCTGGTCCTGATCGTCCCGGTGGGGCTTTTAGTCTGGCGCTCTCCTCACCTCAAAAGCGAACGGCCCATGGATTCGCTCCTTTCGCGCGAGTCGAGCTTTCTGTTTAATAATATGTTGCTTATAACCATCGCCCTTGTAACCTTCTGGGGGACAGTCTTTCCGCTGGTAAGCGAGGCGGTTACAGGTAATAAAGCAACGGTAGGCAAACCCTTTTACGACCAGGCCAACGGCCCTATTTTTCTGGCCCTGGTCTTCCTGATGGGGCTTGGTCCGCTTATTCCCTGGCGCAAAGCTTCCAGAGATACCCTTTTAAGAAATCTGATGTGGCCGGTCGCGACGGGTGGAGTGGCGGCGACGGTGCTGGTAATTTTAGGAATGCGGGAACCGGCCGTTGTGCTGGCTTA
>ERZ778024.2545-NODE-2545-length-15622-cov-6.024218_pt1 | contig 15622 bp, 21 predicted proteins | sample MGYA00375754_ERZ778024 | MGnify/ENA primary metagenome ERZ778024 (study PRJEB29350, sample SAMN05389827) | bioreactor metagenome | isolation source: Thiocyanate bioreactor | place: South Africa: University of Cape Town | collected 2014-02-18 ...
AAAAAAAAAAAAAAAAAAAAAAAAAACCTCTTCTGATAAAGTAATTGATTTTTCTTTGCTAGTTTTTGACCAAGAAATCCATCTTTGAGAAGTTGTAAAACGATTCAAGAGATCTTCTAATATAGCATTTACAGTTTCCTCTCTTCTAAATCCAGGGGCTATTTAAGAAAAAATAAAAATAAAATAAAATAAAATTGAAATTAAATTCTTATTTCATAATATTCATAATATTCATACCATTTTGAAAAGATGATCGAGAGGCATTAATTAATTTTGTTAGAAAAAATCTCTTAAAAGAAACAGTATCTGTAAAATCAGTATCTTTAAGTTGTGGACCAAATTCTGGAACTACATCCTTTTTTTTATTTTGTTGAGTTATTTTTTTTTTTAAATAGAGAGAGAAAATTACTTTTGAAGCAAAACTAACTGCATAGTTATGACTATCATCAGATATCGACTCAGGATGTACAACACCATATACATGATTAACCTAGAGATAGAAAAAAAAAAAAAAATTAAAATTAAAATTCAAAATTTAAATTAAGGGATTTTTTACTTTGGAAAAAGCTTGACTTGGATCAAAAGACTCAGTACTTTCATTATATACAACAACAACAATATCATTTCCAATTTTTCGTTTTCTTGCTAATTGCTGTTCATCAGCAGAATTAAATGGTAAAAGAGTTGAAACATGAAAACAAATATCAATTCCAATATGTTTTGTGACATAAACTTGAATTTTTTGATTAAAATCAGCACCAACAAAACCAGCAAATTTCATTAACTCCTCATCAACATTTTCTAGATCAACTCTAGCTCCCAACATATCCATAAATGTATAAAAATTATCACTTCCAGTTTCATTTGAAAACATTTCATCAAGATTCGTTTGTTTATCTTTTCCATATACAATTCCAAATAACATTTTATTAGGTAAACCAGATTCCTCTATTTTTAATAACTCTCCAGAAATTTTTGTAAAGTCCTCTGAATTAATTCGAGAAAGATTTTTGAGAGATCCTTTTTCTAAAGAAAAGGTTTGTGCAACTGCTGAAAAGATTCCATCCGATTTTGAAAAAGTATTAGGAAAAGTTGCATGGTGAGTTCCTTTTTTAGTCCAAAGTAAAGCTCGATATTGACCATCTTTATCAATTCGTTTCGAACTGATTGTTGCAAGAGCACGAGGTGATTCTGTATCCTTTTTCAAAGTTTCAGATCTTAAACAAAGTGCTACTGCTCCAAGATCTGGATGTTTTCCAATATATATTTGATGAGGTTTTTCAAAAAATATTTCCTTATAAATCTTTTCTCTTGTATGATCAATAGCATAGCTAGACCTATTGAAATAATTATTTTACATTTGATTGATTGATTTCAAATCCAAAATACAAACTAAACTACAATCAAAATCAATCAATCAATAATACAAAAATCTTACATAAGTGAACGTCTTGTACTTGCATTCGTATTAACTTTCAAATATGCAGTCTTTTCAACAGTGAAACCTATTCAATTATTTGTTTATTGTTGATTTATTAATTATTTCATAAAATTTCTTTTCTAACAAAATTTCAAGGAAAAAAAAAATATTTTTTCAAACCTTTTGCTTCCTTAATTGTTGACATTTTTCTCTTCCTTTTCCTTTTCCTCAATAGATACAAGAGATTTCTAAACAAATTGAAATTGAAATACAATAGATTTAGTCTCACAATCTCAAAAAAATGTTTCAAATTTGATCTATTGAACAACAACAAATTCAATAAAATACAAGTCTCATAAGTTTCTCACCGAAACCAAACAACTGAAATCGAAAAATATCAAAATTTTTTTCAAAACTTCCTCAAAAAAAAATAGAGCTTCAATCGATCAAAATAATTAGGAAATAAGACGAATAAAATAGAAATTATAACGAATTTATTAATGAGATGATGATAATAATCAAGTTGATGATTGAAATCGATTTCGCTTTGCTTTTTTTTTTTTCTTTGTTGTTTGAGGGTTTTTCCAAAAAGGAAACAAAACAAACAGTAAATGGACCAACCAAAATGTTAGAATCGTTAAATTAACCAATCAAAAATGAGTGGTCCTTCAATAAATAAATAAAAAAATCACTCTTTTTTCTTTTCCTTCTCAAACACTGATCTTATAGATTTTTGATTCGTTATAATCTATAAGTTTTAAATGATCATATTTTTGATGAAGAGCCTTAAGTGATTTTGATGGTAAAAATCCTCTTTCTTTTTCCAATGAATTTCAATTTCAACTAAAGTTGAATTGTATGAAAAAGTTTAATCTTTCATTTTCTTGAGAACAGGAACAATTGTCAAATTAAAGAACTGAGTGAGGGATCTTCCTTGAAGATAATCCTGCGAATAAATTGTCAACAGCAAGCATTGCCATTTTTTCTCTTGTTTCAATAGTTGCAGAACCAACATGAGGTAAAATGAGACAATTTGAAAGATTTAAAAGAGGAGAAGTTAAAGGAAGTGGTTCTGGTGTGGTGACATCTAATCCTGCAGCGTATATTTGATTATCTTTCAAGCAATCATGTAATGCCACTTGATCAACAAGTCCACCTCTTATTTTTTTTTTTTTTTTTTTTGATTTCGACTTTAAATTTAACATTTTTTGAAAAATAAAGAAACCTGCTAGTATTTATAAAAATTGCAGTTTTTTTCATTTTTGAAAAAGCCTCCTTATTGAATAAATGTTTGGTTTTTTCATTCAAAGAAGCACATGCAATCACAACATCAGATTCTCTTAATAATTTATCAAAATCAACAAATTCTCCTTGTATTTTCTCAGCCTCAGGTTTTGGTTTTGTTCCAGTATAAAGAAGTCTTCCAATTGAAAAAGCTCTCAATCTTTTTTAATTTTAATTTTAATTATTTTTGATAATGATTACAGATTAATTGAATTTTCTTCTCACCTTTGTCCAACAGCAAAACCAATTCTTCCGAGACCAACGATTCCCATTGTTTTCCCTATCATTTTATGAGATCAAAAGAGAACATATTTAAAGTCAAATTTCAAATTGAAAGAAACCTGTGATTTGAACTCCACATAACCCTAAATAGTTAAGTTGAGATTAGTTTATTATATAAAAAATAAAATTGAAAGAAAAAAAGAAGAAAAAAAACAATTTGGATCCCAAGGTCCCCATTCTCCAACTTTGACTGCATTCATTCCTTGTGGTAATAAACGACTTGTTGCTAACTTTTTTGAAAATTCAATGAAGTTAAGTTACAGATCTGAAAAAAAAAAAAAATGAAAATACAAGTAATGCCATTGTTAAATCTGCTGTTGCATCAGTAAGAACACCTGGTGTATTACCAATCAAAACATTTCTTTTTTTACATGCTTGAACATCAATGTGATCAAATCCAACTGACATTGTGCTCACAATTTTTAAACTTGGTCCTTTTATTTAATAATTATTGAAATGGTATTCCAAAAAAGTAGTTAGATTGTTTTCAAAAAAAAAAAAAAACCTGCATGTTCTAATAATTCATCATCAATACGGTCTGTTAACATACACAAGATTCCATGGGCACCTTCATTTCTTAATCAAAACAATTTCAAACAAGGAGATGAAAAAAAAAAGAAAATGAAAAGCAAATTTTCTTTACCTTTAACTTGTTCGAGAAAGTAGTTTCTTGGGATTGGTAACTCATCACTCCAATGAATCAAATCAATGCTAATGTAAAATAAAATAAACATCAAATTAATTTTTTTGTTCATTTCGTACATTTTTTTCTAAAAAAAAAAAAGATCAAAATTAGAAAGTAAGAAATCGAAAATTTTACTCTTTATTTTCAGTCAATCGCAAAAGAGCTCTTTGAGGAATCTTCTTTGTTAGCACAACTTTCATTTTGGTTGATGTTGAAGCTGTTGTTGGTGCAAAACAACGAACGGACTGGGCAGCCATGTTGAGTTTCCACATTTTTGAATTTTTTTTTTTTTTTTCCACTTTCTCTTTGATGCGCCTCTGTTTCAACATCAACACTTGGGATCCTACTCAAACCGTAATTCTTTTCATTTGTTCATTGATTCTTTTCATTTCTTTTTATAAATTCTATTTAATCAATTAATTAAGTCGATGATTGATTGATTCAATTCATTTTTTTTTTTTTTTGAATTAGGAACTTGATTTTGGATTGAAATGTATTCCAGAAGAAGATGTTGAAAGATGTCAAAAGTTCAGGTTTAAAAGAGATGCAAAATTTGCTTTGATAAGTAGTTTGTTAAAAATTCAAGTTGTCCACCAACATCTTCAGATCCCTGTAAAAGATATTCAATTTACAAAAACGAAATTTGGAAAACCAATTTTTGTATTTTTTTTTCTTTGCTTTCTTTATTTCTTTGATCAAATAATGTTATAAACTTAATGATTTTTTCAATAACAATAGAAATCTTCTTTATTAGAATCAAAGAAATTTGATTTCAATGTTTCTCATCATGGTGATTGGATTGTTATTTGTTCTGAAGAAACTGATTTTGTTGGAATTGATATCACCAAGTTTGAAATTCCTCCAAATGATTCTATTGAATCTTTTATGAATTTACTCAGAGAGCAGGTTTAACTTTTTAGATTTTTGGTTTCAATTTTTAAATTTAAATTTCAATTAGTTCTCAAATTTTGAATGGAATGAAATTCAGAAACAAAATACAGATCCTAACAAACTTGAGTTTTTCTTTCGGTTTTGGTGTTTGAAGGAGAGTTATTCAAAGGCCTTAGGTTTAGGTTTATCTATTCCATTTCAACAATTGGAATTTCATCAAATCATGACTCTGGATGAATCTTCAAAATCTGAAATACAAGAGACAATATTTTTTAGTTTAGTTGAAAATGGAAAACATTTAGAAGATTGGAATTTTGAGCTATTTTATCTTGACCCAAAACATTGTGTTGCTATATGTTCTCACATTATAGGAAATCAGAAACCTAATCCAGAAGAGAGATCATTTAATCAAATTAGTTATAATGAATTAATCCAAGGCCTCATTCCTCAAAGGGAATCAAATCCAACTTGGTGGCCTCATTTTCAAAATATGATTTGAGAGATCTTATTACTATGATAATAATTTTATTCCTATTTTATTGTTGTATAATCTTACATGTATATATAGATAGTTTTTCCTCTTCTTCCTCCTCCTCTTCATTTCTTCATTTCTTACTTACATATTTCACTTTTATTAATCTGATACGATAATAGCTATTCAAAAGAAAAAACACCAAGGTTCCAAAAAATGAGTGATCCTTTCTAAATGTGACCATATATCCAACAGACATCAATAAAATAAACTGAATGATTGGATTTCTTGATTGTAAGATTTTGTGATCAACCATTCCAGCAATTTCTATCTCACTTGCAAAAGAATAAATCGTAACATAAGCTCCAACAATCGATAGAGTCGTTGAAATTACATTATGTGACACACTAGATATTGTCCATTTCCTCTTGTTTTTGTTTTTCTTTGTTTTTTGAACTTCTTTCTCTTCTTCCTCTTCATCTTCTTCGTCTACTTCTTCTTCTTCTTTCTCCTCCTCTTCTTTATTATCTTCAATTTCCTCTTCATCAACCTCTTCTTCTTCTTCTACATGCTTTTCCTTCTTGTTTTTCTGTACAACATTCACCTTTCTCTTTTTCATCTTTGATCTTCTGGAGTTTGAATCGAATTGAATCCTGTCTCAAAGAATTGCTTTAAAACCTGAAAATAAAAAGGGAATAAATTAAATAATTTTTATTATTGATTTGTGTCGTTTTTTGACTTTTTTTTTTTTTTTTCAATTTGCTTTGTTTTGTGATGTGGTCAATTTATCTCCATTGGTAATTTTCATTTTTTTTTCATTTTTCAATTTTTTTTAATCAATTTAACATTCAATCAACATTTATTTATCATAACTGGATGGACAATCGGAATCTTCAAGGCCTTATTGTAAAAGGTTTTTTTTTTTTTTTTTTTTTTTTTTTTTTTTTTTTTTTCTTTTTTTTTTTTTTTTTCAATTTGCTTTGCTTTGTGATGTGGTCAATCTATCTCCATTGGTAATTTTCATTTTCTATTCATTTTTCAATTTTATTTAATCAATCTAACATTCAATCAACATTTATTTATCATAACTTGATGGACAATCGGAATCTTCAAGGCCTTATTGTAAAAGGTTTTTTTTTTTTTTTTTTTTTTTTTTTTTTTTTTTTTTTCTTTTTTTTTTTTTTTTTCAATTTGCTTTGCTTTGTGATGTGGTCAATCTATCTCCATTGGTAATTTTCATTTTCTGGTTTGTCGTTTCTTTGCTCTTTCTCCTGCCCATTCTTTTTTTAATTTTTTTTTTTTTTATTTCTCTTTTCATCATCGAAATTATTTTTTTTATTTATTCAGAAAAATGGATTCTCCAGCTTTGCTAGAGTTAAAAGAGAAAGAAATTAAGAGGAAAGAAGAAGAACAACTTGTCATTCAAAATAAAATTGAAAAAGAACTTGAAAAGCCAAAAGAGCAAAGGGATGGAGACTTTTTGGCTGAATGGAATACACAACGAGACATTTTAGCTGCTCAAATTCACGACATCCGCAAACAACAAACAGCAGCGATTCGTAATTTTTATTTTCTTTTATTTTATCTCTTTTGATTTTTGTTATTTGGCAAATTTAATCATGCATAACTAATTTTTAATAGAGCAAGAAAAGCCTAAACCCTGGGAAGGGAAATGGTATCACTCAAAACTTTTGCAAAGGCTCGGAGTTGATTCACCCTGGGAACAAGGTGTTTTGGTTTTTTCATCCCTCGGAGCAGCTGGTTACGCTTTTCAACAGTATCGAGTATCAAAGGCTTTAGTCAACTATGTTGAGAAAAAAGAATTCTCATTTCTCCTGGAAAAAGTTCTTTTACAGGAAGAAACTCTTGTTCATTATCGAGAAGCAGCCAAGGCAATAAGAGCAAGAGGATGGAGGGGATTTATGGTCCCAATCGCCTTTTATTTATATCGGGCCGCTGGAAATCATTTCAAGCAAAAAAGCCAGAACTTGTAAATGCTTTGTTTAGATACAAAAATAAAAGTCAAAACGTGAAAGAGGAAGTAGTAAATTGTCTTATATTTAATCATATCTTAATAAGAACAAATCAACTCAAAGAAAACCCCTAAAAATGGTCTGTGAAAGGCAAATATAAAATTGAACAATAAATTACGAAGAAAGAAAAAGAAAGGAAAGGAACCCAAGATGACAAAGAAAAGGAGAGGTTAGATGCTGACATTGCCCGCCTCCACTTCCTATACTCGTTAAACAGAGGCCGTAGAGAGTATATTGCTCCCAAGATGACAAAAGGCTTTGAATGCTGAAGTTCTCGACATCCTCAAACAGCAGCAATTGGTCATTTTTATTTTCTTTTGTTTTATCTCTTTTGATTTTTGTTATTTGGCAAATTTAATCATGCATAACTAATTTTATTTTTTATTTTTATTTTGAATAGCTCAACAAGCTTAACAAGGACAACAAGGTTATTTTATTTTTTAATTCTTTTTTTATTTCTGTTGTTTGGCAAATTTAAAATGCATAAATAATTTAGAATTGCTTCTTTTCATAAACTTTTATGATTTTTTTTCATAGTTAATTTGATCAAAATTGAATTGACCCCCTCTTTTTTTTTAATATTTAGACGCAAGGTATGAGTAGCCACTTCCTATACTCGTTAAACCGAGGCCGTATAGAGTATATTGCTCCCAAGGTTATTAGACCATATTCTTTCAGTTTGGGGGAATAACTCCATTTGGTTTCCCAAATTTTACGTGCGCGAATAATGTCTACAACATACTTTTTCGTTGCAGGATCTTGTGTGCACATAATCATAAAGACTTTCCTTAATGTCGATGGTTTAACAAAGGAAAATTGGAAATATATGCTCAGTCTAATATTAGAGTCGGTACAGTCATCGCTCACGTCTCCATTTCTATTCTTGACCTGGAGAAGCCCCAAGAATTCTTTCAAAAGTGAAAGTGAAATCAAATAAATTCAAAACTCAATTGTTTTTCATGACAAGGCTATACTTTTGTTCCCTTTAATGGTTTGTCAATGAGCCAATTTGATTCAACATTGACATTTCTATTTGAGAAAATAAGTTTATAAATGCTCTTTTGAATCATTCTCTATAAATTTATTCAACATTTTCACTTATTTCTGATATAACACTTTTATCCGCTTGATTTTCTCCTTTTCCTTCTTCTTTATGGTCACCATTTTCAGTTATATGATCTTCATCTGTTTGATTCTTTGATTGTTCTTGGTTCAATTGTCTGTGTTCTATTTGTCTTTCAATTTGTTGCTCGATTTCATTTTCTTTTGGTTGGAGTAAATGAACAATTTCAGGGTTTGAAGCAATATCACAAGGTCTTTGTCCAAAATTATTTCTCATGAAAGGATTGGCTCCCATTTGAAGATAATATTCAACTAAATCAAAATCACCTTTTTTTAAAAAAAAAAAAAATTGTTCAATATATTTGAAGACAAATAAAAAATAATATAAAAATCTTAAAAGAAACCTAATTTTGAAGCAATATGTAAAGGTGTTTCTCCTTTCTTATTCAATAAATTTAAATTTGGCTTTGGATCTGCGAACTCAAAAAAGATCCTAGCTGCCTCTTTTGAGGAACAAAGATGAAGAGGAGAATTATAATTTGAACTTTGAATGTTAACAAGAGCATGATAATCTTTAATTAACAAGGAGATAATATTTACCTATGAAAAAAATGAAGAAAAGAAGGAAAAAATATTAAGAAAAGAAAGAAAGATATCAAAATTGAAAAAAAAAAAAAAAAAAAGAAAAAAAAATAAAAAAAAAAAAAAAGATATAAAAAATAAAAAAAAAAAAAAAAAAACATTTTGAGCTTGAGTAGCATAATGAAGTGGAGTTAAACCATGTGAAGTTCTTATATTTACATTAGCATCAAATTCTGATAAGAGCATTCTAAATATTTTGAATGAGAAAAACAATAATCAATAAATTAAATAAAGAAATCGAGAAAAAAACCTGCAAATGTCTTCTTGTTGATGAAGAGCTGCAACATGTAAAAGTGTTAATCCTCCATTTCCTCGACTTGAAGTAGTAAGTTTTGGCTGAGATAAAAATTAAAAAGAACAAATAAATCTTTTTTTCAAAAAAAAACAAAAAAAAAAACGAACCTTTAAAGTATCAGTTCCATTTGTTTCAAGTAATATATCTTCCACTTTTTGACATTTTTCACATTGACATAAAGGATGACATAAAGAAGACATGACTTCTACTGTTTTCACTCCAGGTTTTAGTTTATACCTCACTAATTCAATATCTCCTTCTTCAATTGTTCTAAAAAGTTTTTCAACTTCTTCTGTTAGTTCTATATCATCATGAGTTCCATTTTCTGTTATAGAAGATCCATTTGACCAAATTGAAACTTTTGTCTTTTTATTTTATTTTATTTTATTTTTAGTAAGATCACTTTTTTTTTTTAAAAAAAAAAAAAACAAAATTACTTGTGCTCTTTCTTTTGTTTTTTCAAAGATTTTTCGAAGTTTTTTTGTTCCAATTAAATTTTCTGGAGTTTGATCATCTTTATTTTTGACATCAAGTGAAGCATCAAGATTAATTAAACATTTCATTGTTTCTTCATAACCAAATTTACATGCAATATGAAGTGGTGTTTCTTTTCTTTGAAGAATAAAAATAAAAAGAAATTAAATAAAAACAAAAGAAAATGAAAACAAAAAGAAAAAATGAAATAAAAACATACTTTAAATTTTGAATATCAATATTAATAGGATGTTTTGAATCCTTATCCAATAAAACTTGTATTACTTCAACATGATTTGCTAACGCACAATAATGAAGAGAAGTATTTCCAAATTTATCAGTGGTATAAACATCTATATCTTTTTTTTTTTTTTTCAAAAAATATTTATTTGATTTTTTTCATTCAAAATTTTTTGAAACTCAAGAAGAAGGGAAAAAAAAGAAAGAAAAAAAAAATACCAGGATGAAGTAATAATTGTTTTACACAATCAACATGATTTTTTAAACATGCAATATGAAGAGGAGTTTGTCCATGATTATTTTTACCATTTACAACTGAACCTAATTCCAATACAAATTTCATAATTTGAGCTTGTCCAAATCTTGCACAAATATGAAGAATTGTACATCCTTGACTATCTTTTGAATAAATACTTAATTTGTTAATTGAGTGAGCATTATTTGCTGCAATAAGCTATTAAATCATAATAATTGTTTATGAAGGTGCCTCTTTTTCCCAGAAAAAAAAAAAAAATTCCTAACCTTAGAACATTTACTACAATCACAAAGTGGATGACACATAAATGATTCTAAATCAACACGTTTTGAAGTTGAAGTTAAAAATTTAGAAACTTGTTTTAAATTTCCTTTCTTTGTTTCATCAAATAAAATTTCAATTGTTGTTGTTGATTCTGGTTCTTCTCTAACCATTGTTTCTGTTCTTTTTCTTGAAAGTGTTGGTAGAGATTGCTATTATGAAATTGGTTATCATGATTATTTCATTCTAAATTGAGAAAAAAAAGAAAATCAAAACTAACACTTTCAACAATGTCACTTGTATCTAAACTTCTTTTTTCAATTCCATTTTCAGTACCTGCTGAAGTTTTCAAAAATTGAGTTGAAAGTTCATTTTGGAGATATTCAATTGCAGCTTGAAAAGAAGAAACAATGAATCTATATTAAAATTTAAATTTAAATTCATGGATTGACAAGAGCTCAAAAAAAAAAAAAGAAAAAATCAAGATTAAAGTTATTACTTAAGATCATCACTATAAACATCAGAGAAACGAAAATTTTCAATATAATTCATCATTGCTTTCCAATTTGGAATTTCAGAATTGATAATAATTAGAATAATTAAAGGAAGTAATTCATCAGAAGAAATTGTAATGCTCTCTTCATAAAGTAAAGTGATTAGTAACAATTTTTTTCTTCTTTTTTTGAAAAAAAAAAAAAAAAAATGAACCATCTGGATCAGTTGATCCTGTTGTTACAGATAAAATTGTTTTTTTGAGACAAGTTAACTAATCCGATTATTTATTTGTTTTTTTTTTTTTAAAAAAACGGCAACTAACAAAATAAATAATAAAGTGAAACCAAACCTTTTCAAGTGGTGTTTTAACTTCAACTATGGATGAGAGAATTTCAACAGCAATAGGAACTCTTTGAAATAATTCATTGGGTATTGATAATTGTTGAGTTCCAATATCCAATAGTCGTTTAGAAATCTAATTGATTTTTTTTATTTTTTCTTGATCTTCAGATTCTAATTAATGAATAATAATAATAAAAGGCAAACTTGATTTAAAGTTGTATCTTCTTGAAAATAAAATTCTGTAATCTTCTCAAAAACTTCATGGAATGTTTCACCAAGAATATAAGTTTCTAATGATAACTTTAATTTATCCGCATCATAATTCTTTTGAATTTTTGATGCACGATTAAGTTGTTTTGTAAGTCCCTAATTTAATTTAATTTTTTTTAAAATAAAATTTCGTGAGAAAAAAAAAAGAGTGAAGAGATTGAAGAATAAAAGAGAAAGAGAGTAATTTATAAATTGAAACCGTTAAAGAAGTTGAGTAAATTGATTCACAACTTTGTTGCAATGCTTGTAAAGAGGAATTGAAAGATTCTAAAGATAACTTGAATTTAAAAATCTTTTCATTGATATCTCCAAGGTATTTTTGAGTTATAGGATCACTATGAAGATATTTTGAACAATCCTCAAAAGTATTAAAAGTAACTTGATTCACAGTTTCACAAATTGAAAGTCTTCCACCTTCTAAAGGTCTCTCCAAACATAAAACACGATAACTTTCATCTTTTGAATTATAATATGATTCCTCAAATAAAATCTTGACTATTCTAGGTTCTTTAAACGAAGCCAATGTTTTAATTGTCTTATTCTCTATTCTCACCATTTTATCATTCAATGTGACCATTTCATTCTAACATCCATTCATCCAATTGAATATATATGATAGTAATAAAATGGTAATGAATATTAACTTTCAAAACAATTAATGAAATCAAAAAAAAAAGTAAAGTAAAACATAAAACAAAACAAAACAACAAAGTGATGAATAAGAATATGAAAAAATCAAGCAAATCAAACATAAATTACAAAATAGACATCAAGTCAACATAAACATCAATATCTAAAAATTAAGACAAAACAATTGTTTAAAGCTAAAAAAAAATTTCACCTCAGCACCTGAAGAAGAAGGCATCAAAATATGAGTCTGAATGAACTCCAAATTGATTTTAATATCCTGAAGTGAAGGTTCAGATGGTACACATATCACATACAAGTTCTCAATAGCTTGAGCATAAACATCTTTAAACTTCTGAAGTGCTTTCAGGAAAGGATTGTTCAACAAGTCCTCATCATAAATTTCTTCTTCCATTTCCAAACTTTTTCTCTAAAATTAAATATATAAAAAGTATCAGTTAGTTAGTTTAAACATTAATAAATATTCAAACTTTGAATCAAAGGAATCATATAATGGTTGAGAATCAAAGGCATCATAGATTTTTTATAACTTGAATAATAAGAAGCTTGGCTTGGAGATTGTTTAATTATAAAAGCAGTCAAATATGAAACAATCAATACAAAAGTCAATAATTCAATCAGTTGATGATTTTTTGATGAAATAATCTAAGTGAATGATTGAATCTAATGAGTTATAATGGATAGAATGAGTTATTAGTCTTGTATTGAAGGAGATGTAATTGAAGGAGTCGCATCAATCAATCGAAGGTTGTCCGTTTATTTTTGTTTGAAGATCACTTCGCCACCTTTTTGATAATTATTCATAGTCAAAAAGGTGGAAATGTGAACTAGTGAATTTTCTTTCAAAAGTTTCAAGAATCTTGAATTTGCAACGAATCTCTCTTATAAACTTATAAAATTCTTATAAGAAAAGTCTCAAACAATGAACAGGAAAAAAATAAAATAGAATAAAAGGACCAATTTGAAAAAAAAAACATTTTTTTTTTGAAAAAATAGAACTTGAAAAATATAAATACAAAATTTCGAACAAAACTTATTCTTGATCTTCATCTTCTTTCCTTTGATTATTCCTGAAATTGAATGAGAAGCATCCCACCTCTTTTATCTGGGCTAATATCAAATGGAGTAAATCCTAAATCTTTTAATAATCCACGAATAGCTGGAGATAATTTTCCTTCATTTGGATTAACTCGTTTACTGTAATCATAAGAATGATGTCCAGTTCCTGTTATAACACAAAGACTTCCAATATATTTCTCATTTTTAAGTTCTCTAACTTTTTGAATCATCTTTTTGGAAGCTAATTTGAAATTTAATATTAGATTCGATAAAATTAAATTTTTCTTTAAAAAAAAAAAAAGAAAAAAAGAAAAAAGATTAACCTTCATCAACATGTAATCCATGTAAATCAATAACTTTTTGATCATGAGCTGATAGATTTTGATTTCGTCTTAAAAACATTTCTTCAGAAGCTTGTTCGTGTAATTCAATCATCCTTTGATCATGATATCTTCCTTGAGTGGAATAATATTTTGCATTTGCTCGATCTCCTTTTAAATAACTCTCTGTTGCTCTTTGAAAAAATTTATTTCGAAGAACTGCATGTTCAATAGCTTCTTCTCTTAATTTAAAATATTCTTGAGTTAAACTCATTCCTGTTTCAACCCAAACAATTGGAGATTTCTTTGTTCCCTTTTTTTATTTTATTTTATTTTATTTATTTAAAGAAAGAAAAGGATATTGAATTGAAAATAGTAGAATGAAAATAAACTAATTTCTCTGGAGTTTCTGAAATGATTTGATTCTTTGTTGGATTGAGATTTGAACTTTGTTGAAATTTTTCTGGACATGGGAACATTGAAAGAAGTTTTTGCCTTTTTTTTTAAAAAAAATAAATAAATAAAATTAAGGTTTTAAATTTTGGATCAAATTTAATGAAAGAAAAAGAAAAACCTAGTTTCAGTTTCTTTTGAACCAGATCCTTGAAAAATCTCTTTGATAATAAGTTGATCAACCCAAGGAAAATCTTTTATCAATTTGGCTAACTTTGCAGTATTTGCAAAATCCATTTCTCCTGTCTTTTTATGTTGTGAAATAGTTGGAATATTCATATTTTCTTGTTGAGAAGTACTCTTTTTCTTTTGAGATGATTTTTGAATTAGTTGAGGAAAATCTTGTTGATCCATAATAAAGTTCTTTTCTTGAATTTGTTCTGATGATTGATGATCTTGATTATCTTCTTCAGATTTTTCAAATCCATGAAAGAATCCACATTTATCTCCTTTAAGACAAGTTCCTAGAACCCAATAACGACAAGTAATTGAAGAAACATCATGAGAATACCAACAATCTGCTCTAATACAAAGTCCTTCAAGAAAATGACGACAAATATTTTTATTCTTAATTTTAACTTCATTTGATTCCAAGATTTCTTCAGCTAAATCTTTTTCATTTTGAGATTGAACTTTTTTTGAAGGTTGAGTAAAAAAGAATTCCAAAGCTTGTTGCCTTTCTTCTTCTTCTTTTTGAATTAATAAAATAACTCTCGAAACAGTATCATCCAAATTTCGATTTGATTGTTCATATTGATCTTCAAGAAATTCTTGAGAACGAGAAGGGAAAATTAAGCATAATAATTGTAAAGGAGTTATGATTTCATCATTTTCAGATAAATACATTGTATCATCCATTGAATTTTGTTGAGGTTCAATTAATTCTAATTCTTTTTTTGTCCATTGAACTTGATTTAGTGGAATACTTTTATTTTTTGAAGGGTTCTTTTTTTGTGATTTATTCTCTGAATTATTTGATTTTGAATTTGAATTTAAATTTAAATTGTCATCTTTTTTTTTTGAATCCAAATTATTCTTCGGATCAGGTTCTTTTTTTCTTTTTGCTCTTGGATCTATAGGAATTGAAATTGAAAATTGAAATAGAATTTTTTTTAAAAAGAAAAAATTACCTTCAGTTAAAGATAATTCTTTTTGATTTTGGATTATTTCTTCAAGAGTGGTTTCTACATCATCTTTCTAATTAATATAAAATCATCACTAAAATTACATTTTACAATTGAAAAATTAAATAAAATTTTACAGGAATTATTTCTGATAAAAAATCTTCAAGAGCTTCTCTTCGTTCATCTTCCTCTTCTATATGAACAAAAATACTTTCAATATGTTCTGAATAAGCCTATTAACAAAAAAAAATCAATTTTAGAAATGGTCTAAGTTTATATTGATTTCATATCATTTTTGATTGCAAAAGTGATTTCAAAATGAAAAATAAAATAAAATAAATAAAATAAAAACAAACCTCAGCATCAACATTTGGAAAACTTGATATTTTCTTAAACAGCCAACTTTCTGTCATCTTATTCCTCTCAATTGATTTGATTTTCTATTGTTATTTATTGTTCTTGTTAGAATTAGAATCTAATCTATTGTCATTATTGTAAACTTTGTTTTTTCGAAATAAATCCCAAATAAAATTTTTTATCCGATAAAATAGATACCAAAATGTAGATCTCAACAAGAACTACTCAATTTTGAACTTATTTTTCAATTTTGATTT
>ERZ778024.2555-NODE-2555-length-15558-cov-6.444043_pt1 | contig 15558 bp, 19 predicted proteins | sample MGYA00375754_ERZ778024 | MGnify/ENA primary metagenome ERZ778024 (study PRJEB29350, sample SAMN05389827) | bioreactor metagenome | isolation source: Thiocyanate bioreactor | place: South Africa: University of Cape Town | collected 2014-02-18 ...
AAAGAAGATATTACATTCACTGTTGATAAAATTGTTGGATTAATGTACAAGTATTTTTCTCGTTCCTTTTTTGCTTCGAGTTCTTGATGGCTATAATTTTGGAAGGTTACTTTTATTGTTAAAAAAAAAAAAAAAAAAGAAAGAAAGAAAGAAAGAAAAGAAAAGAAAAGAAAAGAAACTGAAAAAAGTTATTCTGTTCTTGATCAACTCGATGTTTTAATTGATTTAGTAAAGCGAAGTCAGAAGATTTTAGATTATGCTATTTATTTTTTTCAATATATTAATATTGAAAAAAAAAAAGAAAAAAAAGAAAAAAAAAGAAAGAAAAGAAAGATAACCTTTCTTTCATATGTTAATCTTAAAAAGATTTTATGTTCTTCAATTGTTAATGTGGATCTTGGGTCACCTGGTATTGAATTTGGAAGAGGTTTTGAGTTTGAAAGTTGATTTCCTTTTGTTTCAGTTAAGTTTTCATTTTGAGGTAATTTTCTAGGTTTCATCAGCTAATATTTAGTTTTTTTTTGTTTTGTTTTTTTCATTTGCTTAATTATTTTAATTTTTGAGTAAAAATTAAATAATTAATTACTAATTCTATGATATCTTTCATTTGTAAAGATTTGTTCTTTGAGATAGAATACTTTTCAAAATCACTTTTTGTAAAGAAGACAGAAGAATCAATTGAAGTTGAAGATACTGATCTTGAAAGAGTTCCTTTAGATTCTAGAAATGGAAGTCCTGGAGATAAAGGAGCAGGAAGTGTATCAGAATGATGAGATTCTAAATCTGAAAATTGAAATTCATGATCTTCCATTTCTTCATCTTCATTTTGAATTTCATTTCCAAATCCATTAAGAATGTCGTGTTGATCCTCATTATCATTTATCATCAATTTCTCAGATAGTTGTTGTTGACTTTCATCATTCATTTCTTCTTCTTGAAATATTTGGTCTTCAATTCCTATCAAATTTTCTTCACCCAAGTTCATTTCATTTTCATTTCCATTTTCATTTTTGTTCTTTGTTTCATTTCCATTAATTTTAATTATAACTCGATCATTTTCTCCAATTGCATAACCATTTTCATTCTTACTTTCATTTTCTTTTTCATTGACATTTTCAAATCCAATCCTATTTAGACTCCCGAGTTCCTTTTCTCCATTTTTTCCATCTATCTTCTCTTCTACTTTCCCATCCACACCTTCACTATCTCCCTTCTCTTTCTGAACTTCACTCCCACTCCTATTTTCATTATTTTCCAATTCTTCCAACTCTTCCTTTTTCTCCTCTTTTTTTTCTTCCTTTTGGCTCAAATTCAAATATGGATTATATTGTGAAAAAAATGGGTTGGTTATAGTAAAAGACGGCTCCTCTTCTTCCTCAGGTTGAGACTTCAGCGACTCAAAATTGAAACGGTAATCCGCCATTTTTAATTTTTTTTTCTGATTTTCCCGCCAAAATTTACTTCAAAAAATCAAAAAAAAAAATCAAAAAAAAAAAATTGAAAATTTCTGTGATCTTTAGAAGAAATGTTATAGTAAATACTCTCAAACAAAGGAACACTATGAGATTATTTTATTGAGATGCATCATTCAGAAGTCTTTTTTACAGAGAAGATTTTGAATGTTTGTTTAGGCAACATTGAAAAAAATTGGAAATAATGTCTTTTTTTCAAATGCGCACAAAAAATTCCTATTTTTTTTTTGAAAAAAACTTTTCAATTCTCTCAATCAATCACTTTCAAGTTTTTTTTTAAAAAAAGATTTGAATACAATGGAACAACTTGAATGAATTAAAGGATGATTGAAAATGACTGGATCGATAATAAGAGATATTAGAGACCTTTTGAATTAAGTCCCTGCGCACTTTATTCAAAAGTCGGGGTTCAAAAATTTGGAAAAAAAAAATTTTTTTTTTGTTTTGTTCGAAATTAAGTAATAAAAAATTAATTGAACTTATTAATTCATATTCTAACAATTTTCTTCAAAAAAGAGTTTAAATAATAGAAAGGAGTAGGAGTAAGATAGATTATTTGGAAAAGAACTGTATTGTGTGTGGGTTAGGAATAAATCAAGATGGGAGGGAAGTCAACGAAACTGTTATCTGAGGCGCAAGAAAGAGGGACTACAACTTTGAACTTGTCAAGTAATAACTTGCTTGTGTTGACCCCTGAAATTGAAATTTTAAAAGAAACTCTCTTAAAGTAAAATTTTTTTCTTATTGTTGTTAATTTCTTTATTGATATCTTATTTTTTTGAAAGTAATTTTTCTATTATATTATCTTTTTTTTTTGTACGCATAAATAAAAATTAAAATAATGAAAAAAAAAAATCATTATGATTAGGTTAAGTCTTGCTCAAAACAGGATATCATTTCTACCATTTGAAGTTTCAAAATTATTAAAACTTCGATATATTAATTTAAGTAAAAATAAGTTCAAGATTTTCCCAACAGTGGTAAATTTTCAATATTTCAATTTCAAAAAAAAAAAAAAAAAAATCAATATCAATACCATAATCATAATCATAATCATATCTTTATTATTGTTATTTCAATAAAATAAAATAGTTATGTGAACTTCCAGTTCTTGAGGTTGTTGATTTAAGTCATAATAAAATTAAAAGACTTCCATCAAATTTTGGAAAATCAATTCAAGTAAATTTCTTTCCTTCTTTCTTCTTTCTTTTTTCTCTTCTAGTTTTAAACTAATCTGAAAAAAAAAAATTTTTTTTTTCAAAGATATTATCTCTTGTAAATAATCGAATAACTGTTTTAACTCAGTCAATTGCAGAAGCAACAAATTTAAAGATTTTAGATGTAGAAGATAATCCAATTGTTTTCCCACCCAAATCAGTTTGGAAAAAGAAAAAAGGGGTTACAGATGAAGAGTGGTTAAATGAATTAAGAGAATGGATTGTTTTAAATGGTATTCTTTCATTCTTTTCTTTTCAAAATTTAGAAAAAAAATTACAATTTATCTTCATCTAGAATCAACAATGGTTGTAAGATCTACAAGAAATGTTTTGAAAGATGATCTTGAGGATGATGACCTTTATAATCCTGCTGAAAAAAAGGGAATTGCTATTCAAAAATTAATTCATGATCAAGGTGAAGTAGTTCAACAAATGAAAAAGAAACATGAAGAAGGTTTGACTTTTTTATTTTTTAAAAAATCTTTGATTCAATACAATCAATAACTCAATAAAAAATTTTTTTCAAAAGAATTGAAACGATTAGAACAAGAACATGCAAATCAAATTCGAAGACATACAACAAATAGTTTTCTTTCTTTTTTTTATCCCTTTCTCTTTAATTTTTCTTTTTTTTTTAAAAAAAAATCCAACTTTTTAGGTGGATATGTTGAAACACCAGCACTATCAATTTTAAGAATGAAAGGATTTCAAAAAGGAAAAGAAGATGAATTGTTATTTTCTTTTTTTTTTCTTTTCTTTTCTTTTCTTTGAATTTCATTTTCTTATGTTTCATCTTTTTCTTGTTTTTCTTTTCTTTATTAGACGGCCACTTTCAATTAAACCTATTCCTGATGATTGTGAACAATTATGTAATCAATATTTTCGAAATTATCATTTGGATAATCTCTCTGGAAGAGAAAAAACAATTTTACAAGCATGTCGAAGTATTTTATTAGCTGATCTTCAAGTACCTTTCTTTTCCTTCCTTTTTTTTTTTTTTTTAAAAAAAAATAACCAAAATCCTTTTTTCAAAAAAAAAAAAAAAAAAAAAAAAAAAAAAAAAAAAGATCTGGAAAACAATTAAACAAGGACTTCATTCATCTTCAAATCGAAATCTATCAAAAATACTTTGGCGTGTACAAAATGAAAATGCCGATAGAATTACAGCTTTTATATTTAAACTTGAGGAGTGTCAACCGAAAAAGGTTTATTAATTGATTATTTCTTCTTTTTTTAAAAAAATCAAAAAATATTAATCTTAATTAAATATAATTAGTCTAAAAATAATGCTTTAACATTAAAAGAACTTGAAAGTTCTGGTCTTTCTATGACCCAATCTCTCAGAAGGTTTTCTTTTCTTTCTTTTTTTTTTTTTTTTTTCAATGAAAACAAAACATTTATTCTTGATTTTTAATAGATTGATTAAATCATTTATCCCATTACTGGGTGTTGTAACTAAAACGACAGATGTTCGAATAATTAAAAATATGCTTCTTACTTGGTCAAACTCAATTGGTGACATTTATGAAGCCATTGAGTTACTTACAAATCGATTCCCTGATCTTCAAGGTTTTTTTTTGATTTTGAATTTTTTTGTTTCTAAAATAATAATGTTAAAATCAATAAAATTAGATGAATCAAGTGGAATGAGACCAAGAGCTGGTTCTAATGAGTTCTTTTTCAGAGGAGCAATTAATGCACATGATGCAGTTTTTGATTTAATTAGGTATTTAGTTTTGGAGGAAATTAAATCCCTTTAATTTTTAATTTGATGACACCTTATTCAATAACAAAAAAAAAAAACAAAAAAAAAACAAAAGTTTATTAGCGGAAAGTAATATTGAAGCAAGAAATCTTGGGGAAGAAAAAAATGATACTCGATTTTTAAATATACTTTCAGGATTAGAAAAATTAATAGAAAGAGCAGAAGAAGTTTTTTCTTTTCTTTTCTTTTCTTTTCAATTCTTCAATATGAATTTTTTTTAAAAAAAAAACAAAAAAAAAATTGAAGGTGATGAATGACCTTGCTTTTGTAATTGAAAGTTGGGATGAAGGAACAACTGACTTAGAACAAGTTTATCGAGTTGCTGAAGAATTTGTGCATGGAGTTTCAAGAATGACAGTTGTTGCAAAAATTATTCACATGGAATTTAAGTATTTAACTTTTTCATTTAATTTTTTTTATTATGATTTTATTTTATTTTATTTTTGATTTTATTAATAAAACAAAAACCCAAAAATAGTTATAGCAATGATGTTGTAGAGTTATTAGAAGAAGTTTCTCAAACTGTTAAATTTCTTGCAACTTATATTCGAAAAGTTTCAGATGAATCAGAACCTCAAAGACCTTCTCTTGATATCAACTTTCAAGAAGATATACCACCATCAAAGAACTCACCTAAAGGAATTCATGCAAGACTTCAATCTGGACATGGAAAATCAAGTAGTAATATTGTATATCAAAGTTCGAATTCTTCTCCAAATTTATGAGTAAAATAAATATTTAAAAAAAAAATCAATTGTGTCAAAAATGTTAAAGGATTTATTGGCTATTTCTCATTAAATAGCTTAATGTCATTGGTTGAAAGAATGATTTTTGTTGAAGTTGTTGTTGTTGTTGCTGTTGTTGTTGTAAGAATTGGAATCTTTCTTTCTCTCTTTCCTTCTCTCTTTCTTTTTCTTTCTCTTTCTCTCTTTCTTTCTCTCTCTCTCTTTCTTTTTCGATTCCATTTTCTTTTACTGGTTCATTCCCTTGAAGAAGTCTAGGAGGTGGAAATCGATCTAAAGTAGGAGGAAACATTGGTGGTGGGATTGAAAGGGATGATAATGAGGAGGAAGAAGTCATTGAGTTTAAAGAGGAATGGGATAAGGGAGTAGAAAAGTGAGAGTTGAAATTTGTTGAGTTTAACATAGGAGATGAGATTAATTGAAATGTAGGAGAATGGAATGAAGAATCCCAAGGTGTATTGAAGGGGGAGTTAAATGAAGGTTTATTGAATGAGGGAAGTTCTTGTTTTGGTGACATTGAGACGAGATGAACCATTGTATTTGCAGCATCGACATCATGATGAGTGTTTTCAAAGGGAAGAGGGAGAATAAATGAACTTTGTTTTAGAGAAGGTGAAGAAGTTGAAGAAGGTTTGATCTTTGAATCAGAACTAAAATACAAGTTTTTTACAGTTTCATTTCCATTTAAATTATCAAAATTTGAGTTTAAATCTTTTTCAGGTTTGAAATTTGGTGAGGTTAACTTAAATGAATCCAAGTCATTGAATCCACTTGGAGCAAAAAGTGGAGAAAATGAAGGGAAAAAATTTGGTGTTCGATTGAAGTCCTGCTTCTCCGAGTGAAAATTATAAGAAGAATGATTAGAAGGATTGAAAGGGTTACTATTCATTGAAGGAGAATAAGTTGAAGAGGAGTAAGGTGAATGAAATGGGATAATTTGTGGATGATGATCAAATAATATAGATGAAGAGGGTAATGTTTGATCTTGAGAATTTTGTCTTTCTTTTGTAATTTTATGATTTTGATTTTGGTTTTGATTTTGTTTTTGAATTTCATTAAAAATTGGTGGTTCTTGATTTGTTAAACTTTCTATTTTATGATTTGATTGTTGTTGTTGATGATGTTGCTGCTGATGTTGATGTTCTTGCTGTTGTTGTTGTTGATTATGGTGGTGATGGTGAAGTTGTTGAAATTGATTTTCTTGAGAATTTACTTGAACTTCATCTTGAACTTTTTCATCATTAATTATATTAGATTGTTTTTTCTTTTTTCCTTGAGTTTGATCTTTCTTTCCTTCTTTAACTTTCTTAGATTTACTTTTTACATCCTTTTTCTTTTCTTCTTCTTCTTCTTTTTCTCTTTCTTTATTTTCTTTTTGAACTTGATCTTGCTCCAAAGCCTGTGGAGCAGGATTTCTTTTTCTTTTTCTAATTGCCTTTCCTTTCAATGAAATAGGACGATTTTGATTATGAAGTTTAAAATACAATCCACAAGCATTACAAAGAGGATCTCCCTTTTCATCCTTTCTCCAAATTGAAGTTTCTTCCGTCTCACAATTTGTACATCTTACTTTAACTTCGGGAATCTTTTTAATTGCAATTCTCTCTAATGCTAATGGTCTTGGAAGTTTCTTTACTTTATAATATAACCCACATGCATTACATAGAATATCACCTTGAGGATTTCTTCTCCAAATTGGAGTAATTGATGTTTGACAATTAGAACATACATTTCCTGAAGGTTTATATTCTTCCTCTTCATGACGATGTTGTTGTTGTGATTGCGATTGTATTAGATTCTCACTTTGAGTATCATCAGTTGTTGAATTTGAATTAGAACTAGTTGTATTATTGATGTTGGTGTTGATGTTGTCGTTGTTGTCATTCTCAAGTGAATCTAACATTGATAATGGTAATGATGTTCCCATTCACAAGAGAAGAGGCATAAGGAAACTATTAATTTTGAAAAGGAACAATTAGTCAATAAGTTAATAAGATAGTTTATAAGTTGATAAGTTCATTCATTATAAGTTTCAATTATAATGGACTTGTTACTAATTATTTGAATTATTACAATTTTACCAAGTCATATTTCCAATAATTGAATAATAACAGCAATATATATTCTTGAAATACAACACTTCAGAGTCAAAATATAATGAATTTAGAAGATATCTCATAAGTTAGTTAGAAGTATAATAACTGTTATAATTCAAACAAAAAACACAATATAACAATAAAACTCTTGGCAATGAATGTTATTGTTTCAATAATTAAATAACAATAAAGAAACAATTAAAAACTATACAACTATTTAGAACCTAAACTTTGGATAAAGTATAAATAAGTATTGAACTATCATAAGTTAGAATGAATGTTATTATTAAAGTTATTAGAGTTATAACAACTCTGTTATTATTTGAGGAGTTATCATTGCGGCAAAGAGGAAAAATTAATAATTTTAATTATCCTTTCGATTAATTCAAACTATTTCCCAATTATAAATCCAATACATCAAGAAAGATATAAAATTAGAAACAATATAGAAGATTTGAAAAATGTTTAATAAGAATTAGAGTTTCATATTGGTATTGTGATAAGAGTTGAGTTGTTTTAAAGTTTATATCAATTGAAGGACGAAAGTTGATGTTTTTTAATTTTTAATTTAGAAAAAAGTCTTTGGGAGATTCTATCTCTCCCTCTTTTGACTGAAAATATAAATAAATCAAAAGTCGATCTTGTTATCGATGCATCGAGATGTGTTCAACGCATACATCAACATAAGAACTCAAACTAGACATCAATTCTGAATATCTTACTTGAACTTCATTTTGAACCTTTTTATCATTAGAAAGTTACATTAAGGTTGAATTTTTGTTCTTTCTTTGAATCATATTTAAAGTTGAAGTAAAATCAACATCAACAATAAATAATCACGCATCTAAAAGTTTTGTTGATTTTAAATTGATTTTGAAAGTTGGATTAGAAATAGATTCCTTCTTCATTTCTTCATTTCTTTATTTTTTATTTCACAATATTAGGTCAATTTTGTCCTCAACATCAATCATTCAATGGGATGATCAAAGCGCTCAAATGTGGAGACCAGGGAACTATCAAGAAAAGTAGGACTAGGACAATAATAGGCGACCAAAATGAGCTACGAATTGAAAGCGATCTAAGGATTTTTTTTTAGAAAATGACAATGGATTTCATGTTTTCATAATCCTTCAAAATATAATTCCAATGGTTCTTTTGAACTTCTCCAAATCTCAAACTTGAGGTTTTTTCTTCATCATCATCAATCATGTCATTATGATTTTCTTTAGTTTCTGATTCATTTTGAATGGGATTTTTATCGTCCATTTCTTCATTTTTCTCTTCCTTCATTTCAGTTACTTTGGTTTCTTCAGTTTCTTCAGTTTCATCAGTTTCATCTTCATATTCAATTCCACTCTCAGCAATCATACTAAATATACTACCTAAAAGACTTTGATCAATTTTTTGTTTTTCTTCAAATCTACATTGTGAAAGTAACATTTCTGAAGATCTTTTCACATGTTCAGCTCCTATAATTTAATTTGTCGTTGAAAAAAAAAAGAAAAAACAAACAAGAAAAGAAGAAGAAGCAGAAAGAAAAATGATTCAACCTGCATAAATAATCAGAAATTCACTTGATGTTGTCAGTATCTGAAAAATAATTTCAAAATCTACAACTCTTTGAAGATAAATTGAATTAATTTCATCTAAAAACTTTCCTCTCACACTTTTTTCCATATTCCTTAAAAAATCAACAATTTGTTCACTTTCGTGTCCAATAAAATACTCTTGAACCAAAATTTTCCATTGAACTGAAAGGTTTTGGAAATATTCCATCAACTTTTCATACAAATTAATATTTCTATCTTTTAAATCTTCTAATAAATTTACAAAATCGGTTGAGTTTGAGCTTGTCCGAAGAGAAGTTATCTTTTGATTTAAATTTGATTCCTCTTCTCCAATTTGAAGTAAAGTTAGAATTGGTTGAACTAAATCAGAAACAGGGCGTGAAAGAAAATGTAATAAACTTGAAGCTGAGGAAGATTCTTCCATTTTCTCTTCTTTAGAATCTATCTTTGTTGCAGATTGGGAAACAAACTTTTCAATCAGTTGATGACAATTAAGGGCTTCCTGCTCTTCTTGATTTTGTTCAATGAAATTGGAAAGTTCTCTCAAATAGAAAAATGATTCTGGTCTATAATTATCGATATTTATAATTTGAAGATTATTGAGCTTTGATTGTTTAAGTAAATAAGGTAACTTCCATAGTGCTCCTCCTTTCATTATCTCTCGTTCATAAAACTCCATCTCTTCTTTTGTTTTTGCTCTTGCTTCATAAGATTCAACAAGTAATTGTACTTTCAAACTCTTTTGAATTGATGAATTTGTCTTCATCTTATCAACTTGTTGTTCATCAACATCTACTCTATGTCTCTTCATTTTATTATTATTATCCTTCTTCTTATTCTTCCTCTTCTTTTGAGTTAATCCTTCACAAGGTTCGCTCTGAACACTCACTTCTAATTCTCTTCTTTCATACGACTCATGTTCTTCATTCTCACTACTATTACTATGACTCTGTTCATTCTCTTCTTGTTCCTTATTTTCATTCTCTTCCACTTCTTGGTTTAATTTCTTGAACATTAAATACAATTCATTCTCAGAAGATGAGAGTCCTTCTTGTTGGCTTACATGAACATCTCCTATGAAATGAATCGATTTCCCATCTCCTATTAAGTGAATATAAGAACCAGGGAATGATGTTGAGGTTTGGAAGAAACTAACAAAGAGAATAAGAAGAATCAGAAGAAGATCTCTTCTGAGATTCATTTGTCAAGTAAATTCTTTGAGAAGAAATCAATTAATACAGAGTGTCTTTCCGTTGGAAATTCAGAGAGACATCAACATATATATAAGTGTAAGAACTGATCAATCAATCCAAAAAAAAAAAAATTTCCAAAAAAAAATAATAAAAGAATATCAAATTGATTTCAAATTGCTATGTTATTTTTATTAAACTCTTCTTCTAAGAGCTTCTTGAACAGCCTTTTGAGCATCAACAATTCCATACCCATAATGGAATGATGGAAGATCATCATAATTTTTTCCATTACATTCATTAGAACCTTGTCTTCCATTATCTGGTTCTAAAAATTGAAATTTGAAATTAAAAATCAATAATTGATGGAAAAAAAAAAAAGAAAAGAGAAGAATGGATTCATACCAGCAACAGCTTTATTTGCAGTTTGAGCCAAAATATTAACAATGGCATCATAATCAAGACTTGGGTTCACTGAGAGCATTAATGCAATAACTCCAGTAACATGAGGGCAAGCCATTGATGTTCCTGAAGAAACTGAATATCTTTTTTTTTTTGAAAGAAACAATATGATTAAAATTTAAATAAAAATAAAATAAAAATAAAATTTAAATAAAATAAAGAACAAATAAAATAAAATTTCACTTTTCATTATCAGAACTTCCTACAGTACTTGATGCAGATCGAATGCTAACTCCTGGTGCAGATATTTCAGGTTTTAAGAAAGCAATTCCAGCTATAGGTTAATATGTTTTTGTTGAGTTTTTTTTTTTGAAAAAAAGAAAAGAAAGGAGAAAAAAAAAAAACCTGTTGAGTTATCACCAGGACCTCTACTAGAGAAATCAGCTAAAGAATCTTGATCATCTGTTGCTCCAACACCAATAACACCAGCATAGTCACCAGGACTTCCTGCAGTTTCACATTTTGGTCCTGAATTTCCTTGAGAGAAAGTTCCAATGATTCCTGCTTCTTTCCAAGCATCTGTGACTTCCATATACCAATCATCACCTCCTCCTCCACCCCATGAGTTACTGTATTTTTTTTTTTCAAAAAAAAAAAATAATTAAAATGAAATTAAAATAATAAAAAAATTCAATAATAATTCAATTTTCAAATATGTACCTAACAATATCAGCTCCTTGAGTACAATCAGGGGCAGTTCCATCAAGTTTAGTTGGACAAATAACCCATTCAGCACTTGTGAGTAATCCAAAATTCAAACAACTTCCATCTCTACATCCTTTAGCAGCAATCCATTTTACACCTGGAGCAACTCCAATTCCACTTCCTTCAGATCCAGCTATAGTTCCCATTGTATGAGTACCATGTCCAATAGGGTCAAATGGAGTATCAAGACAACAATCAGCTGGGCTACATTCCCAACCACCACACCACCATTCATCATTTTGGAATTCTTTTGGATCATACCAGTTATAATCATGAGAAAATTGATTATTTCCAAGATATCCACGATAGTTATCAAGTAAAGTTACATGAGTTTCTCTATTGTTAAAAAAAAAAATTGAAATATTCTGATACAAAAAAAAAAAAAAAAATTAAAAAAAAAAAATTTAAAATACCTAACACCAGTATCAATATTAGCAACGACAACTCCTTCACCTTTTGTGATATTCCAAGCGAGTGGTGCATTAATATGTTCAATATTCCATTCAATAACTCTTGTTGACTTTGTATCTCTTACTTGGAAGTTTGATTCCAAAGTTTCTACAGGAGTAATACGAGCAATTTCATAAGTTCCTCTAATTTCAAAAATATCAGATCGACTTCTAAGCTCCTGAATCAATCCTTGAGTGGCTTTATAAACATAGATACTATTATTAATCCATAAAGAACGGGTTTTATATCCTTTAGCTTGAAGGAATTGAAGTAATTCTTTTTGAGAATAAGTGGCAATAGTATTTCGAATCTATTATTTGATTGATTTGATTGATTTTTGTAAAGGGTTGTTTGATTTTGTTTGATTTGTTAAATAGAAAAGAAACCTCATAAACTGTAGTTCTTTTAAGAGATCTTGTCATTGATGCACCATTGAGTAATGATTGCTGAAGTTTCTCAATTTTAACTTGTTTATTTTGTGGTAAATCAACTTTCTTTGGGAAAATGAAGATGTTTTCCTTTATGTCATCGTCATTTTCTAACCACTTTCTGACATGAAGGTCAGTTTTGAATGCAAGTGATAACTGAGTAAGAACCGAAAGTAGCACCAAAATGAAAGTCAAGGTCTTCATCTTCTTTTCTTTTTTATTGTTTTATTATAAATTGTTCAAACATCAAGTTTGGAATAATTAATGATAAAATCAAGTTTTGTTGTTCCTGGTTCAATTTTTAATTCAATTTTTCTTGAAATTTTCTTTTAAAATGATAATAAAATGATTATTATAAGCATAAAATCAATTATGAAGAATTAAAAATGAATTGAAATTCAATGAGTCTATTATGAAATTTATGATCCATTTTCTAATAAGTTTTGGTTGAAAAGTATCATAAGAGGTTCAGTTTTTAATAGGTTTTTTTGGTTTTTCTCTTTTTGTTTTGAATTTCCTTTTTGTTCGCTTTTCGATCAACACTTTTCTTCCTCCTCTGATTGAACTTGAACATCAGAACTTCTCATTCAACCCATTTCATAATGAAGACAATATTAAAATACAAATTTGAGTTGGAAGATGCAAGAAAAGTCTGCTTGTTATAACACTTAAAGTTTGCAAAGATGAAAGAGTTTTGTTTCAATTACAAGAAATTTGACCAAAAAAAAAAAAATGAGAATTCTGGATTTTGCAAATGAGTTTCTTCTAACAAGTTTTGTTATTTATCACAGCTTGTTGCTGAACTATTCATTCATTAGAGTTTTCTTCTTCTTGATTCACTTTGTCATTTTTCAAATTGTAACCCTAACCTTGAAGATCTGAATTATGAAAGAAAGAAGGAATCAATTTTGTTTTTGTGAAGGAAAGCTTCAAATTCAACGTTGAAGGAATCATGTATGATATGATATTGGATTGACAAAGTGGCTTATGAAATGAAGAACATTGTTCATAGATTTTCTTCATTTCATTTCATATTTCAAAACAAGCTCAAGAACTTTGGATGTAAGAGTTAGCTGGAAATGATGAGAATTATTCAGAATGAACGTTTGTGCTTTTATTCAACATTAAAACAAGATGTTGAACCTTTCCTTGTGTTTCCTTTTAGTATTCTTGGCTTTAGTAAATTCACTTGGAAGTTTGAATTTTAATTTTCTTTCCTCTTTTTCTTTTTATTTATGTTTTAATTGTAAAATGCAATGAAATAAGCTATCGGCCCTGGATATATAGGCTGTTATGTCGATACCTCGACGCGTTCGATGGGAGACCCTTTCTCAACTAGTGTAGGTTCAAGAACAGATTGTTATAACATTTGTAAAGGCTATGGGTACAGATATTATGGCCTTCAAAGTGGTGAAGAATGTCGTTGTGGGAATAACATCGACTTTGCAAAGTAAATTTTCATTTCTTGAATCAAGTTCTTTTCGTTATTTTCATTAAATGTTGAAACATCAAAAATAATTTTGCAAAGGTATGGAAAGGTTGTTGACTCTGAATGTCCACAAACTTGTGGTGGTGATGCTTGTGGTGGTCAATGGAGAAATTCTGTTTATTATGTCCCTCGTAAATATTTAGTCTTTGATCTTCTTTATTTGAAAAACTGCAATTGAATTTTTTCAAATAGAAAATGCAGTTGGATATATGGGATGTTATATAGATTCAACACCTCATGCATTTTTAGTTTATAAAGGTTCAGATCCAAGCCAAACTACGAATACATGTTCAAGAAATTGTACAGGATATCTTTATTATGCATTACAAGGTACTGATTGCTATTGTGGAAATACAAATCAGGAATTACAAAAATATGGTGGACTTGCTGCCAATGATTCAGAATGTCAAAGTTATGTCTCAGGTGTTGGCGAATGGGCTGGTGCAGTAAATCGAAGTTCAGTTTATCATGTTTCAGGTTCTTTTTTTTTGATAAAAGAATAGCAAAATTTATTTTGGAAAAAAAAAAAAAGCTTATTTGAACAATAGTGAATGGGCCAGGATATGTTGGTTGCTTTGTTGACTCAGCCACAAGGGTACTTCCTGATAGAAAATATAATGGTGACTCCTTAACAAGCGTTTTGTGTCGAACTACATGTGCAGGATATAAATATTTTGGAATCGAGGTTGCTCATGAATGTTGGTGTGGAAATAATAACTACCAATTGTAAATTCTTTAAAATCTTTTTCTTTTTTTTTCCTTGAAAAATCAAAACAATGCTCCTCATAGTTTAGGAAAAGTACCAGATAAAGAGTGTGATCATCGAACAAGAGATTCTAATGAATATGGTGGAGGTGATTGGAGACTTTCAATTTATAGATCAATCAGTTTGTTTTTGATTGGCCTCATTAATAACCATTTTTTAATCAATGTTTAAAATTAACATCTCAATGTATAAATGTATAAACTAATAGCTTGTGATGTTTATTGTAATGGACATTCAAATTATTGTTTTGATATTGGAGATAATTTAGAAAGAACCATTTGTAATAGTTGCTCAGGGAATACAATTGGAGATTCATGTGATAAATGTGCTCCAAATTATTATGGAAATCATACCAATTGCTTATGTTTCTTTTCTTTTCTTTTCTTTCTTTCTCTTTCACAAAAAATCAAACATACAAACAAATAATAAAGCATGTAATTGTTATGCCCCTGGAAGTTCGTCAACAATTTGTGAACAAACAACTGGAGATTGTATTTGTAAACCTGGATTTTCAGGTCGAGATTGTTCACAATGTCTTCCTGGAAGATATGGTCCTAATTGTCTTCGTATCTTTTTTTTCTTTTATTTCTTTCTTCATATCCTCCAATTTTGGTTTTATTTCAATAAAATGAATTAAAAAACTACCAAAAGAATGCCAAAATTGTGAACATGGGACTTGTAATGATGGAATTTCTGGATCAGGAGATTGTAATTGTAATAATGGTTGGGATTCAACACTTACTGGTAAAAAATGTGATAAATGTTCATCTTTGAGATATGGTCCTGATTGTTCTGGTATTTTATTTCTTTTGATTCCTTTTTTTCTTTTCCTTTTTCTTTTTTTATTGAAGAAAATATTAAAATAAAAAGGAATTTGTCAAGATTGTGGACATGGAAATTGTCAAGATGGATTATTTTCAAATGGAGATTGTTCATGTGATATTGGTTGGATTACAAACGGAACAACAATATGTTCATCTTGTGATGATGGGTTTTATGATAATGGTTCTGGTGGCTGTTCTCGTAAGATTTCTCTTTATCTTTGTTGAATTCGTTTCATATTTACTTTTTCTTTTCTTTTCTTTTTTTTATTAAAAAATAGCTTGTAGTACATCATGTAAAACATGTTCAGAAAATGCGAATCATTGTTTAAGTTGTCATGGATCATTTTTACTTCAAGGATCATCTTGTGGAAGTACTTGTGATC
>ERZ778024.2564-NODE-2564-length-15484-cov-43.675676_pt1 | contig 15484 bp, 15 predicted proteins | sample MGYA00375754_ERZ778024 | MGnify/ENA primary metagenome ERZ778024 (study PRJEB29350, sample SAMN05389827) | bioreactor metagenome | isolation source: Thiocyanate bioreactor | place: South Africa: University of Cape Town | collected 2014-02-18 ...
TTGTATCAACGACTTGTTTACTTATTCGAACTATTCGACGAAAATATCGCATTTCCCGCCAAGTACAATGGCGACGATATCGAAAAATCTATCTCATGTCTTTATATGATTTTTGCATTTCCTTATGTGGTTTGCAATATTCTCTATGGTTTGAATTTCTGGAGTGAAGCACTGGACGTTTTCTATTTGCTTGCAACATATTTATGTTATTTTACATTGTTCCTTTTTCCATTTATTTGCGCTGTCTCATTGCTTGAATAGACTCAATAAAAAATGGTGCAATGAATGAAACGAAAGGATTGTTATATTATTTAAGAATTTTAAAACGAAGTACACAGAAGTAAAAAATAAGTATAAGTAAGGCAGATTTAGTTAATGAATAGAATTGCATTGACCTGTGTTTAAAAATATATCAAAACTCATAGAATATGAATAAGTAATAATAATATCTTGATAATTATCATTATTGAAATCACCAGCTGAGATTGAAAAACTTTCACCGTACAAATTTGTGAAAGATATTGTATAATTTTGAAATTGCCCATTTCCATTTCCAGAAAAAATAATGACACTATACGGAGCGTCGATAACCATAGCAATGTCAGAATAGCCATCTTTGTTAAAGTCTTTGACAACAACGTGACCGGCTTCAGGAGTAGATTCTAACATGAGTCTTGCTGTTTCACTAAGAGTTCCATCGTCATGTCCAAGAAATACTTTTAAAATTTGGAGATTTCTATACGCAATAGTCATGTCTTGGTTTCTATCTCCATTGAAATCACCAACAATCATATATTGAACATTTGTAGTGCCTCCTGAAAAAGATTTCTTTTGATTTTCAAATGATCCATTGCCATATCCAATAAATACACCTATAGTTCGTTGCCCATTACTATCACTACTGATTGCAATATCAGAACGACCATCACCATTAAAATCGGCGACAGTCATCATCGTTGGTGATGTGTCTTCTTCAGTATCAATCATTATTTTTGTTGAAAAAGATCCACTATCATCTCCCAAATAAATAAATATATTCGTATCTCCAGAACATATAAAAGCAATATCCACAATCATATCACCATTGAAATCACCTACAGCCATCGCACTTGGAGTCGACCAACGGCCTACAATGACTCTTGTTCCTTCTCTAAAACTTCCATCTCCATTTCCTAGTATAAAAGTAATGTAATTTTCGTTTGTATGGATTATAGCTATGTCAAGTATATGATCTTGATCAGTATCTATGGCAATCATTTGACTCGTATGCGTGAGATAATCCATTGTAAAATTAATCCGCATACCGAATGTTCCGTCTCCATTACCAAGTAATACAGTCAGTTGTGCACTATGGTTTGAATAGATATATCTATGAATTTTATTCAAAATTCAAATACTTACATTTCGACATCCTGAGTCCAACCGGTCAATAACAGACTGAAAAAGGCTATATCAAGTCGATTATCGTTATTGAAATCTTCAACAATAGGATGGAATGACTCAATAAAATCAGTTGAATGTATTGATTTTATTTCAAATGTCGATAAACAGTTTGATGCTAAGAAACTTGTTGTTGTTGTATTCGTACTTGTAGTAATGATAGCTGTTGTTGTTGTTGTTGAAGAAGTAACAACAAGTTCAGTCATTCTTTTTTCAACAATATAGATTGAGAACAAAACAAGTCCTGTTATTAACATTAGGAATAATACGCTTGCTAAAATATATTTTAGTAAATGTGAATCGAATCGAATACGAATAGTTGATGCAATTGTAGGAATTGTATGAAGAGATTGTTCCGGATGAATACGATTCGAACGTTTCTTTCGATAATTTATCAATTTTATTGCGTTTTCAATTATAATCGGACAAATCCATTTTAATACAATTGTCAAACCACCTTGAAGACCAAGTAAAAACGAAATGATATAAATCAAACTAAACTTTTGTATATAAGTATATGAACATAACGATGGTGAACATCGATGAAAATAAGATGAATAATTTAATGTTGTTAACCATTGTTCAGTAAAAAGATTCTTGAGTAATTCGCTGATTGTTTGATTTGTTGTTAAAGACAGAGGTTCAAGAGGATAGATTAAATTCATCGAATTTTTAATTGTATCGATACATGAAATATCAGAGAAACATTCAAGAGTCGATAAAAGAAAGGATTCACTTGGTAGACAACCTATTTTCAAACCTGTAATCTCAATTCCAAGAATATATGCTTGACTTGTACAATTCGCTTGCAATGCACATGAACAATTATTATCATAAATCATGGATTCAGTTAGAAAACTTTCAAACACAGACATGTGATCATACGAACGAAGAAAATATTTAAAATTTGTTTCATATCTTGATATAATTGAATTTCCAAAATTTACATTTCGAGTTAATAATGAAATTGTTGTGAATAGATTTGGTGCACTCAATCGAACGTATTCAATTGAAGAATTCATCGTTCTTCTGAATTCATCATTGGGTAATAAATATTTTGTCAGAAATAATGATGAAAGAAATTGTTCTTTCGAATTGGTAACTAAACTTACTGAAATTTGACATAAACCTTGTAGATATTGAATATGTGCTGGTAGAATACGACGATAATCTCGTTCGTTAGATGCTGAATTCATTCGAAATTGATCTATGAATTCATCGGATACAAATGAACTCGAACAAATTGGATGAAAACTTGGTTCGATTTGAACAAATTGACTGTAAGTTGATGAAATTGATGAACAACTACATTTGAGCTGTTCACCATAGATGTCAATGAGTTCATTATATCGATCAAACGATGGTTTATTGAAATCTTTTGTTTGAATTTGTTGTTGAATCATTGTATATATTATCAAAATAGTAAAACTACTAATAAGTAAGATAAAATAAAGACGAGTTGTTAGTTGTCCAAGACGTTTAACATTCATTTGATTGGTGTCATATTCGAAATAATGCGGAGGAAATAAATTCAACTCAACTACAAAACCAAATAATTTCTTAATCACAGATTTCAATTGATCGCGTCGATTTACATTGACAACAGCAGTCGTAGTTTCTTCAGCTTGTTGTTCTTGTTTTTTGAAAAATTTTGACTTAATTCTTATAATAAGACTAATTAAAATACTTGTAACTAATCGTAATGATACAGTAAGACCACCGATCATTGATATCAAAGTTAAGAAAATTCCAGTCTTACTTTTTGCTTGTTTTTTCTCTGCATACATACAGTAAGTTGGTGAACATAACTGGTAAAAACTATCATATGAATACAATGGATTCCATTGTTCGAGCATCATTTCTTTAGCTAATAATGAAATTGAAGTATTTCGATCGAAACGAGTTAGTGTTGAATTATGAACAAGAGTATTTGGATTAGGCCATGGCGGATATTCATTCTCCGATTCATAAGTTATTTTTGTATAATTTACTATAGTTGAGAAACAAGATGAATTCATATAAAAACATTCCATATTAGAAAGTAGTAATGAATCCATATTAGAACATCCGAGAAATGATCCAGGTATGACATACGATACATCACGATTTGCATAGGGCCCCCATTTTGAATTAACATCAACATCGAAAAATACAGATGAACTGTGACAATGAGGATCTATGGAACAAATACATTTAATCAATTTTGAATTACTATCACGAATGACATTAGGTAAAATATGTATCTAAAAATATGTGATGTTAAATGTAAAATAAATAAAATTCATGAAAACGCATACGTCAACTAGTCCAATCATAGTTCCTGTATCTACTCCTGTAAATTGGATATTGAATGAATCGATTTCAAATTCAAAGGCGATTGTTGGTATCATAAAAGGTTGATCGACTTGTATAGATAAATCAACAACTTGAATAAATTGATAAAATTGAACAATTGTCGATTGAAAAAATTGATTAAGAGTTTCATTTAATTGTGTATTAAAATCATTTTCCGAAATCATACTTGAAACAATAAATGATTGTGATAAAAATTCTTTTTTATTTCTAGTTATTGTTTCATTAGCTAATTGGCAAAGTTTCGATAGTAGACTGAATTGTTGATAAACTCGATTACGCCAATCAAGATTGTGATATGGAATAAAAATTTTTAGTGCCATTGATATCCATTCATTGGAAATAAAATCACTTGAACATATTTGATGAGAAATTGGAGACAATGTCATGAATTTATGATAAGGTATTGTCGTAGTCGAACAAGGACATGTTAACGTATCGGAATGCGATATCTGCAGATTTGTATAAGTTTCTAATGGCGGATTTGAACTCTTTGTCATAACTATTTCAGTATTCAATAAATTAATGAGAACAAGAATAATGATTGAAACTAAAAATAGAATTAAATAAACGTGTGAAGTAATTTTCTGTTGTTTAATATCTTGTTCAGTTCGTTTTCGAGCATCCTTAAATAGATTCACTTGTTTTATCCATTGAATAAAATCTCTCTTGATTAATTGAGATTTAAATTTAAAAACAATTTTAATAAAAATTGGTGAAATAAAACGAAATATTATAATTAAACCACCATATAAACTGATGAATAAGGTGATAGCATAGGAATAATCGAGTATATCTGTGGTAGTATGTGTGCATATCGATGGATTACAATTATGAAAATATTGTGAATAATTTAATCTTGTTGCCCATTGTTCAATAAATAGATTCGATAGATGATTATATACTGTTCTATTACTGTTCTCTAATTGCAGAACATAATCATTCAAATTTAAATTTGTCTGATGGATAGATGGAAAATGTTCAGTTAATAATTGCAAACAGTAAACATCATATAAACAATCGAATGTACTTTTAAGAATAGCTTCAAGAGGTGTACATGCTGCGAAGAATCCTTTGACTATTGTAGCATTCGGCGGATAAATACGCCATGTTTCTCTATTATGAGACTTGCTATAATCTTTCATCGTATTACTAAGAAATAAAACAAAATATTTGTAGTACTTTTGCATTTGTTCCGTACTTTATATGAAAAGCTGCTGATGTAATTGGATTCGCAATGTTGCAGCGAAAATCTGGATTGCCAAATCCCACCTTAGGGTCGTAGTATTCGAATCGTCCACTAACATTAGCAAACGTGGGTACCGAGCTTTTAGTGCCGATAAAAAAATAGGCATTTGTATTGAGTGATGTAACGAAGTTGTTTGTTTCAGTTATAAGTCGAATGTAGTCAATAAATGATATTATTTGATTTGATAAATCATTTTGAAATGACTGCGTAATTGCATCTATTTCTAATTCAATTTTTGCTTCCTGAAGAAGAAACGTAGTTGTAAATTCTTTATCATTCAAATCAATTTTAGTTCGAGAAATAAGATCTTGAGATATTGAACATAGACTAGATAATAATTGAAACTGTGAAACAGCTGTCGTTCGAAAATCTCCAATTCCGTATCGACTTCGATCAGATAAATATAGTGCATCGATCCATTGTTGACTGACAAAAAAACTTGAACAAATTGGATGAAATATAATTGTATTCGAAACAAAAGTTTGATATGATGTTGTTATTACTGAACATGGACATGATAAATTATCACCATATTCAGAATTGAGTTCAGAAAATCTATTTAAATTAATATCCGTAAAAATAACCGTATGAACTTGTGGATTAATCATAGCATTATAGAAGAGAATATACATACATACTGAAAATGAGAAATGAATATAGTTAGATCTGGCTTTTTGGAAATTAAGAATTTACCTATAAGTAATAGTAAGTATACTCGAGTTGAATATTGTTGATCTCGAAGTGCAATGATTGGATCTTGTTGTTGTTGTTCTTCATCATCATAATCATTTTCATTAGGAATGAAAAGATTGTAATCACGTAATCGACAGTGAATCGATTGGAATATACTTTTCAGTCGCATCTGTATGGTAAATACTTACTTTAACAAAAAACTTAAACGTATTTCTTAAGAAAAAAAAACACCCATTTTCTAATGAAAATCGTTCATGCACTAACTCTATCATGCTTGACAAAATATGTCATGAATTCGGAAGTTATATATAGCGTCATGTCAGTATTATCTTTTTTATTCTTTGTTCTTTTTTTAATAAACTACTTTCCATATAATTCGATTTCGTTATATTGAACAGCATTGTGAGTGGCATTTCGTTTTGATGAAATAAGTATACGATAGCTTTTATACCAAGCAATATTATTAGTTAAATTTTGCATTATACCATAACTATATCGGCCAGGATCAGTATCAAGACCAGTTGAACCATTATAAATCAGTGTCCACACTGAACTAAGAATAAATGCTGAACTGGGTTGATTACTTCCTTCGATAGTTACAGTAAGAGGATCACGTTCGGGAAGATTGTTGCCAGTAGAAAATCGAAAAGTTAATAATAATGATGAACCACGATGCAGTACAACACACATGCCTGTATGTATACCACATGTTGGCGAAGCAACAGATACTCCACAACTTCCATAATTCGTGTACTTGGTACTTATATTTCGATCAATTGCATATTCCGGTATTTCTTGAGAGTGATGACAACCAATACAAAAACCAGGTGTTGTTATTGTTTGATTGCCGCCAGCAACCGTATTCCATAAACCAAGAACAACGTCATTTGTGTCAGTTAATATCTGTACGACTAGAACATAATCAACTTTAACAACATTATTATAATACAAGATGTTCTTACTTGGAGCTGTTGTTGTTGTTGTTGTTGTTGATATGGTTGTTTGTGTAGTTGTAGTAGTATTAATTATTGATGTTGTTACTGATATATGATTTGAATTTGAAGATAAAGTAAGACCAAGTGCTAAACTTAAACCCAAAATTGCTCCCAATATAAGACAAAGACATCCCGATATTAAAAGTATTTTCAAACATAAGGAATTACGACAGTAAGAACTAAAGTTTCAAGCTAAATAATAAGAAAAAAAAATCATATTTATTTACTTCCTTTTGTTGTTTTTTGTCGAATGATATGCTTGTTCATTTGCCATACCAAATTTTTCAGGTTCTGTATCCATTGTCTATGAATACTTTTTGATTAACAAGTGAAATTACAAGACTTTGTCTACTGACTGATTTTGAACAATCTATTTGTTCGATTAATTCATTTTCCTTATCATTGTTTAGTGAGGATGAGGGTGTTGAGGATGTACTTATAAAACGTGATTGATATTTCAATAATTCATGTCGATTGGTTTCAATATTTGAATTGTTTCGTGACACTGAACGAGACGAGTGAATATTAATGTGAATAATATTTCTATGTTTGGAACTTTTCTTCACATGATCGATTGGAAGTATTGTATTCGATAGTAATGATGATACTGCTGCCATTTTGACAATACTATGAAGTAGAATTTCGTTTCGTAAATCTAAGAAGAAAATGAATTGAAAAAAATTCACACATGGCATCAAATAATTATTTTTCTTATGAAAAGTACTCCTATTGTCTCCCCACAAAGGTTTCATCCGCTGGATTACAGACTTATGATTCGTTACACCATGAAATTTTATAATTTCATTTGTAAACATTCCATACGCAAGCAAAGAAAAAGAAATCCAAAGTACGCAAAAGATCAAATCGATTGGAATTTATTGAGCAACACGTCACCAATACTTTTAAAGGTCATTTGATACTATTTTCTGGAAATTTCAAAATGCATGACATCCGTGTGCACATTTAATTAATGAATAATTTCTTCTCTATTCGAATTATTACGAGAAAATACTGACGTCATAGTTTGATAATGAAAATAATTTTCGTCTATCATGAAATGTTTTGAGATGTATATAAGAATAGTATGATCTTGCATATTTCGCTATAACTACAACATGAATGTTTACGATTTGAACATATCGAATGATACATGTTTATCAGGATTTTACTGGAATTCTGAAGAACGAGCAAGTCGATACTCTCGATTATATACTTGCATAATTGCATCGTTTGTTCATATAATTTTCTGGTGTCAATTAATTTTTTGTTCATCGGTTAGACAAAAATCTATGCAATGGATCTATGCTTATTTGATTACTGACATATGTCTTCTACTTCGATTTTTCATTACTTATATTGTTCATATAATACCATTTGCATGTCAAGCAAGTCCACTGTGGCAATTAATTGTTTGTTATTTTGATGCAGTGGTTGACAATTATTTCAACATCTTAGAAGTTTATATTCTTCTAGCTTTGAATATTTGTCGTTATGTACAAATAAAATACAATCAAAATCCATATCGAATCTATCCGAAAGCATTAATATTAACTCATCTAGGCATCTATATCATACCATTGATATATACATTTATTCAGTTTTTCTTTAATTGGAGTATATTACAAGGTTATGGAACGGATAGATGTTTAGTGGCCTATTCGAATACTTACATTCAAGTATTTAACTTAATTTTTACATTTTTCTTACCAATTGCACTGAATGTATTTATTATTGGTGCGAGTGTTCAACATGTACGTTTGACATCAGGTTTACAACGAAGTCAACATCATGTGTCAGCTCGAGATAAATATCATCGTTCATTAGTTATTCAATTTATGATCTTTTACGCAATCTGGCTTTCTCTTTGGTCGCCTAATGTTATTCTTTTTCAAATGTCAGTTGGTAGTGCTGATCTAGTAGCACTTTTTCGGCTGTTAAATTTTATTGAAATAGCTTTGGATCCCATTATTATTGCAGCATTGGATATTCGTTTTTGGCGCGCTTGGAAAAGTGCTTTTCAAATATCAACAGATAGAATACGCAGCACTACAACAAATCAACGACGAGTTCAACCTTCAACAGTAAATCCTGGTGTATTTACAATAAAAACTGGTCCAATGGGAACGACTACTTTTTGATATCCTTGCTATTTCTTTATAAAAATAAATAAATTGAAACAACGAATACGTATTCTCTTAATGTTTAGTGAAAATTATTATTTTTTCTCGTCTATTCAGAGACATTTGTGATGAACAATTGTTGGGCCGAATTCATCATAGTCCTGTTTAGATATCCACATATCTTGAAATGTTGATAATGATGCTAAAATTGAACCACCAATCCATGTTGAAGATTTTCTTTCAGGTCGTTCAATTATGTTGATTTTCATTGCTGATGGCGCTAATGATGTTATTTCTTTTCGCAAACGATCAGCAATACCTGGAAACGTGGTATTACCACCAGATAAAACTATATTTTTATATAAATCTTGACGAATATTAACATCACATTTCATTATTGTATTATATGTTGTTTCATGAATACCTGTATGTAATACATATATAGAGAAATATACGTAATTAAGTATAAATGAAAACGACTATTTTACCAGCTGCTTCAATTCCAAGAAAACTTGGTTGAAATAAAGCTTCAGGACAACGAAATCGTTCATTTCCAAGAGCAAAAACTTGCCCATCTGGTAGATCATAATTTGTTTCTAATAATGATGGTGGCACAGTTGATTCTGGAATGTCATAATATCCCACAGTTGAATATCGAGATTCATAACATAGTCCAGCCGTTTGATGGGTATCATAATATCCTAGTGTAACAGTCTTCGAATATTGCGGAGTTGTTTCCATTTCGTTTTGAAAATCTAATGCAACGTAGCATAATTTTTCTTTCATATCACGAACAATTTCACGTTCGGTTGTCGTTGCCAACGAATAGCCACGTTCTATTAACATTTTCATTAAATAATCAGTTAAATCACGACCACTGATATCATATTTCAATATAGTATACGATAGTGCGTATCCTTCGTAGACGGGTACTGCACATGTGTTACCATCGCCTGAATCAATAACCAAACCAGTCATACGTCCAGTTGTAAGAAGCGAGAGAACACTTTGATTTGCAATGTACACTGCTGGAACAGCAAATGTTTCGAACATAATTTGAGTCATTTTTTCTCGATTTGCTTTCACGTTTAACGCTGGTTCAGTAAGAAGAATTGGGTGTTCTTCTGGTGCAACACGAAGTTCATTGTAGAAAGTATGATGCCAAAGTTTTTCCATATCATCCCAATTTGTAATAATACCATGCTCAATTGGATATTTCAATGTAAGAATACCACGTTTTGACTTTGCTTCGTCGCCAACATAGGAATCTTTTCGTCCCATTCCGACCATAACGCCTTGACCACGTGGTCGACCAACAATAGATGGAATAATCGCACGTGGTGCATCGTCTCCGCCAAATCCAGCTTTGCATGTAGCACTACCATTGTCAATAACGAGAGATGCAATATCGGCCTCACACATCTCAGAAAAATCGATGTAGTTGAATGAATATTCAACTCAGGTGACGATATAATAATCATTGGCCAAAGTCAAAGTCAATTGCGTTGTTATTTAGAATTCTTTTAGGAGATGGCGCTCTGTAGAAATAATATACACTTTTATTTATTAAATTTATAAAAAGTTTCTATTTTTATTCTCCTCATGTTAGTATTTCGGTATTATCTTGTTTGATGAGAATTTTAACAGCCATCTGTTTAGGAAAACAAGCAACACTATCTTGAAATCCACCAATATTCTTAGGTGTATCTTCGAAGGTGATTCCACGTTGCATTAATCGAACAATGATCGTTTTCAGTTCTAACCAAGCTAATTCCCTTCCAAGACATGCACGATGTCCACCTCCAAACGGAATGAATGCGTAGGGATGATGATTTTTATCTTCATATAAAAATCTTTCCGGTTGAAATTTTTGCGGATCACCATAATGCCAATATCTTCGATCGGTATTTGCATTCTGAAGAGCGAGAAGTACTGTTTGTCCTTGACGAACAAATACATCGTTGATCGTTGTATCACATAGAGCTATACGTGTTGTTCCACTAGCAATAGGTGCCAATCGAAGAACTTCTTTTGTCACACATTCGCAGTATTCTAATGCATCAAGTTTTTCTGGCGTTAAACTTGGCACATATTGAACATCTTCGGTTACGAGAAGATCATTATCTTTGAGTTCATCTTTGATCTTTTGTTGAACATCAGGATTTTTACTAGCAAAAAAGATAAACCACGAAACTGCGGATGATGTTGTTTCAAAACCAGCTACTATTGCTGTTATGATTTCATCAAAGATTTCATTGGATGTTAAACCTGATGATGTTTGTGCATCGTTTGCATCTTCATTCAATGCAGAAACTAATGATGCGATGAGATTTTTTGGTTTTTGATCAGTATCCGTTGAATTTCGATTGTTTAATTCTTGTTGAACGAGTTTATGTGTCAACTGACGAATTTTATTGTAATGTCCTTGAAATTTCCAGTTCAATTTTAAAAACAATCGATTCATCCATTGTGGTAACATTCCAGTGAACATTATCAGCCATGCATGAAAAACAAACTCTCGAAAAGGTATTCGACTTGCTTTATCGTAATTATTATGTAAATCATAATCAAAACCAATCAAACCAATGACATGCATGGTCAATGTTTGACATTGATCAACAAGATTAGTGTGAACTTGATTATGTTTTATAGTTTTGTCGATAAATCGATCAATACAATTAACAATTGTATCTAAGTGTTGAATCATTTTGGCACGTTTAAATGTTGGAATCATGATTCGTGTGTGTCGTTTCCAACGAGCACCAGTTAATACTAATGTACTCGCAGGACAAATAAGATCGAAATTAGGCAGAAATAATGGGGATTGTTCGAATTTTTGACGTTCGAAAAATATCGCTTGAATATGTTCGGGAAGAGAAAATACAATACATTGTTCTGAGCCGAACCAAAAAAGAAATTTATCACCAAATTGACATTGATATTTTTTAAAAACTTCATGAAGCGTCTGTTTATTTGTTAGTAAGCCGGAGTTCCATAAATTACCGAGCAAAATTTGAGGAGTTTCACCTGGTAAACCATTACTTTTCGATTTTAGACGTTGTTTTAAATAAACATAAATCAATGAAAATGCTATCAGAAGGAGACTTACACCAATCACGACAGACATACTTTGTTAGAAAAAAAAAGAAAGAGAGCGGTATATATAGTACATCGAACGATACTATCAATGACATCTATGACTCTTCACCTGTCACGTACGTATTCTGCAGACGTCCTCTGCGTACGAATGTATGTGGGTGCATTTGTGGTCAAAAAAAAACAACACGCAAATGAACTAGATACTATATTACAAGATCGAGAACTCTTCTTTTCTTCAATCCTTATATATATATATATATATATATAATAAATAACGTAGAAAGAAACAAATGTTTAGTCATTTTTCCAGATGTCGACAGTGTTCGATTATATTTTTATTAACTTTCTTGAATAATAATATATAAAAAAAATGATAAGAAAGTATTTAAACACACGTGCAGTCAGCTTTTTGAGCGTCTTCAAAGGGACCATTGCCCAGCCAATATACTGCTGTATAAAATAGATTTGCCCATCTTTGACAGTTCTTAATATCTGTTGCGAATTAATGGAGTGTACCAGTCATTTTCAGATCCACATCCATTTGAAGTAGCCGGTCGTGTTTGTGTGGATGGTCTTTTCGAAGCCCCACAATAACACATACCACCACTACAAATTAATTCTTCAAATGTACATTCAATGGCATAGTACTATGCAGTGCCGGTCTCACCTGCACAATCTAGAATCACGTTTACTCGTAAACTACTCTCGTTATCATTTAGTACAACGAAAGTGATACGTTCTCCTTTTGTTCCGATGCAACCACTAGAGAAAACGAGGCCATTTTTATAATAAATATCGATTTGATCTTTAATTGAATAAGTTTCATAGTGAAAGGTAATGGTAGTATGCGCTTTTCCTATATCAATAACTCGATCATCAGGCGTGTCATTTCCAGCAACAGTTTGCTCAATACGATTCGTATCATCGAGAATAATCGTTATTGGTTGTTCACCATAATAATTCATTTTTAAAGTAGCGTCAGTGTTGAGGGTCACGGTGCTCGTTTTGCATAATTAAGAAAAACAGCTCAGGGCACATTGGAAGAACGTTTGCCTTTCAAGCTCAATATCCGATGATCATGCAAAATTTACTACAGTCAGAGCTGACGAACAAAACAAGATTCTATCAGATTCAAGTTGAAACGACGCCAGGTCAAGATCTATTCGAAGTAACGACCGAGTATAATTCAGAGAGAAAAATATTTGATATTCAAAAACGATATCTTAGTCGAATTAGCAGATATGGTGATGCACCAGCTTGCGTGGCTGAAAAACGACCCGATCTACGAGAAATTTGTTGTTGTTCGAATTTGTTGGTTACAAAAAAATGCTACAAAAAATATGTAAAAAAAAGAACATCTTTTAACTTTTTTTTTTGTTATGACGTACACATCTCATGTATTTTTATTTTATCATAATTAAAAATATAGAAGAAGCCGTGCAAAGCATTACTTTTCAATAAACAGTCAATCCACGCGTGTGCGTATCACGGTGCACCCACGGTATTAGACTTTGAAACGAATGAAAAATAATCATATTTTTTTAACTTAGCTTTTTGATACAAAGTTAAAAAAGTGACACAAAGAGTATATACGTATATATATTCAACAGATATTTATAAGATGTCTCATTGTTAATGTAACAGAAAAGGTTTCATATTTGCAAAATCAAATTTGTCTACAAGGATCAAGGCACGCGTTAGAATATATTTAATAACGAATCTGTTCTCATTTGCAGTTCGATTGAAACAGAAGAAATACTTCAAAAATGAATACGCAACATACTATTCGAAAACAAGCGAAGAATAAGACTCAAATTTCAGCCAAATCGATCAATCATTTACTTTCGGTTTCATAGAATATAATTTCAATTTCAAATTTTTTTTTTAAATATATTTTGTCTATGTTCATAGTTTTCATCAATTTTAACGACTCAATATAAAAAAACCGAAGAAAAAAGACTACAAAGTCAATCGAATTGCTCAAAATGTCAAGTAATCAACAAAACTTTTTCAATATCTTGCATATATTGCCTCCGTTTTGCTAACATTTAGAGCATAAAAAATGAGCCAATATTTGAATTTCCAAGTTCGGCAAACAATCAACAAAATAAAATTGAATTAATTCATGAAAGTTTTGGATCCTTACGAGAAATAGAAAGTGCTCGAAAACGAAGAAAGTGAATTGTTTTTTGTTTTTTAAGTGCTAATTTCATATCTATGAACATTTTAGAAAACGCTTTTCGAAGATTACACGAGCATGTGCATTCAAAACTATTCTTGCTATTTTTCTCATTGGTATTCTTCTTGCTGTAATTACTACTGTAATTATAAGCACTTTAAAAAATGAAACAATAACTACAGCTACAACAGTTACAACCACAACAGTGACAACAGCTACAACGACAACAGTGACAACAACAACAACATCAGTCACGACGACAACGATCACAACATCAGTCACAACGATAACGAGTACGACAACAACAACGTCAGCTACTACAATGACGACAACGAAACCAGTCATATGTCCATCAGCTCTCTGGCATCCGAATGGAACTACAGTTGCTGGATCTTCTACGGGAAATGCTGGTTCAACATCATCGTTATTAAATATAGCGTATGATGTTCGAGTAGATTCGACACTGAATGTATACGTAGCAGATTACAACAATCGCCGTTTTATGAAATGGGCGCCAAACAGTACGAACGGAACAGTATTTGGTCCACAATTGGGCTTCGGTGTACCAACTGATACTGATCATTTGGATACAGCAACTACTCTAGCTTTTGATTCTACAGAATCCAATGTGTATCTCTCAGATACATTCAGTTGTCGTATTCTCAAAATGAATGTAGCATCAGGCAACATTACAGTTATTATTGGTCCATATTGTGGTACTGCTTTGAATAAATTTCATTGGTGTAATGGATTATATGTCGATCGTCAGTATCTATGACTATTTTTTCCACTGTCGAATATAAATATACTATTTTTATTTTGTTAGGATTTGATAATCTTTATGTTGCCGACTGGACTAATGATCGTATACTTAAATTTCCTCCTAACACAAATCCATCTACAAACGGTACTATCGTCGCAGGAACTGGCGTAGCTGGTTCAGCTCTCAATCAATTAAATACACCTTGGAATATCTTTATTGATGAATCCGATAACGATGCACTATATATTGCAGACTATGAAAATCATCGTATAATGAAATGGTATCCAAACAGTACGAATGGTACGATTGTTGCAGGTGGTAATGGTGTGGGCTCAGGATACCATCAATTACGCTATCCTCAAGCTGTTTATGTTGATTCATTCAGTACAGTCTATATTGCTGATTATGGTAATCATAGAATAATGAAATGGACAAAAAATGCAACAAATGGAACATTAGTAGCAGGTTATTCTGGTATTACAGGAAATTCACCGGCACATTTGTATCTGCCATCGGGAATTCACTTCGATAAGAATGGATATAACGGGTGGTCCAGGTTAAATTGCCGGTTTGTTACTCATTGAATAATTTTTA
>ERZ778024.2572-NODE-2572-length-15419-cov-28.083181_pt1 | contig 15419 bp, 9 predicted proteins | sample MGYA00375754_ERZ778024 | MGnify/ENA primary metagenome ERZ778024 (study PRJEB29350, sample SAMN05389827) | bioreactor metagenome | isolation source: Thiocyanate bioreactor | place: South Africa: University of Cape Town | collected 2014-02-18 ...
TGCATGATCTCATAACTTGCCAGAGCCAAGCTAAAATAAAGAATAAGAAAGCTCTGATTTGAGCCAATTGCGCCCCTAGCTTTCATATGACCCGATGTGAGGCTCAATCGCATTGCGGCGCATGAGCGCTCGTTTGAGTTTAGGAGGCAAGCCTTTTTGACGGGCTAGAATGACTTGCTTGCCTGAGACACCGTGACCTTTGTAGCCAAGATCAACAAAGGAAGTTTCTATTGCAATGCCAGAGATCTTCTCACTGTGGGTGAGAGAATCTTGCAAGGTATGTCCGTCATAAGGATTTCCATGTATAGCCTGAGAACTCAAGGCTAATCCTTGTTTATGGCTAATGTGTCTGGTTTGACAGGGGCAACTCCAATGCGATTTATAAATGTAATAGTTCTACGATAATGTCCCCTTTGAGATCAGTTAAAATGTTTCCTTGTAAAGACATAAATGTCTTAACAAAGGGAGAGCAAGCTGGTCGACTTCTTTATAAGAGTCAGAGAACCGGAACTGGAAGAATGGGAAGAGCAGCAAGACCATGCAAAATCCCTGGGGTCTTGTGAACTTGAGACGCCAACAGACCGAAAAGATAGTTTGATCATCAGATAGTGAAGAAGCGTTAGACTGTTTTAAATACTTCTTTAGATAATAAGATATTGAAACTTTATAGCCTTGGGATAGGTTATTAAGATCTTGTCAATAATGGATTAACAGTGGTCCACTTCTGAATATTTCAACCGTTGTTGACAAGTATAGAAAATTGTTTTAGTTAAGCATAAGGAGATTTGGATAATGAATAAATTTTGTACTCAAATATTTGTAATTACAATAATCTTAGTATTTATAGATGTAACTTATGCAACTGCATCATTATTAAATAATGAAGATGAGGTTGGTGTTGGATATGGAACAATTCTTCATTCCTCTCAAGAAACTGTTGTGGATATGCCCCATGCGACCGGATCATTATCAAGCAATGAAGATGAGATTGTAGGAGCTTACCATTCCTCAGAAGAAGCCGTTAATGATATAAATATAACAAAATCTGGATGTAGCCCATGGGGGATTAAAGAGATGGTTTTACGGTTTTGTTGAATATATTCAGCGCGGTTTATGTTGTGTACAACTAGGATGTATGCAAGAAATAGACAAAGAAAGACAATACCATATTTATCAAGTTCGAAATTCTGAGCGTCCTGGGATACTTGTAAGTACTAGTGATTGTTTCTTTGTCCGTCCCTATAATGAACAATCTTGTTGTTGCTGCTGCAACAATCCTTGTACTTCTATTTTATATGCTCCAGTAACGTTGTTAGCACATCTGTGTTGTTTACAATGTGCAATCTGTACCCCCAATGAAGAACATTACAAAATTGAAACTTATACACCTCCAAGTACAATTTATTCTCCTCTAATCAACACTTCAGGTACAACCCGTTCCAGTAATTTAGATGATACGGCAGACAGAAACCTTGTACATGCAGCTGGAACTTATTATAAAAGCAATCAAGAAGCTCTTGCGCGAAGCTTAGCAGAGGAGCGTGCAAGGTCAGAGGCAGCAATCCGAAGAGTGAGAGGATTTTAAGGTAAAAAAGCCTAGAATTAAGATTGTACTCTTCTCGTTGATTTATTAATAGTAACCGCATCCCCATGGGTTAGAGCGTCGTTGGATTTTGAATAAAATCCAACGAGTATTCCATTTTGAAACTATTAAAAAACATATTATTTTGTATTCACCTTTTTTAATTTAAAGAATAAGGCCAATTCATAGCAAATTGGCCTCTATAGTTTTGAGCGTTGAATTATCTATCTTTTTTTATCATTGTAAGAGCTTGATTGACATCTAAGGCACCTCGCCCATATTTTCCTGCAGGAAGATCGAGGTTATCTTGAAGACTTTTTGTTCGAGCTGATTTTAGTATATAACCTAGCACTTCTCTTGAAGATAACTCAGGATGAACATTCTTAATCAAACAGGCCGCTCCTGTTGCAATAGGTGCTGCCATTGAAGTACCACTCATGCTCATCCTGAGATTGTCAGCTCCATATGCATAATTATTCTTGCCAGGCGTTGTTATTGTATAGTCATAAGCAAGGCCTGCTAGGTTACTTCCTCTCGCAAGAATTGGATTGCCATACCGATCTAACTTAATCTTGCCAGTTTGAAGATTTATCCTTCCTTTTGAGAAACTTGCAAGCTTTTCATACTGACCATCAGGATTATACTCTGTAGCTGCTGCTAAAATCATAGAGCCATTCATTTCTTCAAGTAGTTCGACCAAGCTACGAGTATAAGCTGAGCTTCCTGTAAACTCTTGATCATTTCCCGCACTCTTAATAATGCCAATACCAGCATCTCTTGCTCTTAAGAAAGCTGCTTTGATATCTTGGGTAATGGCCCCATTCCAATCATAATCAGGCGCAATCCTAAGGGAGATATTCACAAAGTCTAACTTTGCTCTTATCGCTTCATATAAAGCAGCAATAAGACGAGCATTCCCCTGCCCTGCTTGCAGCACGCTGGGGTCATTATTTAAATCAATAACCCTCAACTCTGTTTGAGGGGCCACATTATGAATACTACTTGCAACATGATTTGCATGATCATGACCATTCATTTGAGCATTATATACAACCTGCCTTGCGTTTCTCCCTTGGTAAGCATCCTTAGTTGCTTGGGACAAAACATTATATGTATCACTTTGTGGATCAAAGAAACCATCAATTACGCCGGCTCTGATATTTCTACCTTCTACTGAAGTAAGGAGTTGATGAGCATTAATAAGGCTTCTTTGATCTTCTTCTCTTAAGTCATAAGAAGCATGCCCTAAAGAAGAAGAGAGCATTAAAGCAGCAAGAGACATTAAAACAGTCTTTTGCCTTTTGGACTTGATAAGATTTAGGGTATCCATTTATAATCTCCATTGTCATAGGTGTTTATTGACAAACCTGAGAGAGGTAGCCGCCTCTCTTAGGTCTTAACAAGAAGACCACCATGGCCTTCTTATTTTGTTCCTGCTCAAAACTCTTGGTTTTTTGCAGTAACACCTTGATCATGCGAGATAATTCAAATCAAAAATATTAGGGAAATAGTCCTAAGGGGGTACCCTTAAGGGTACTTATAAAATGGCTTGTCATACAGTTGATAATTTGGCATTTTAGTGGGGTCTTTCATGAGAGAGATAGTGATCTCTATTTAAGGAAGTGACTCATGCAGAGTACCAAGCTTAAATCACCTCAATTGCCACCAGAATTTTATTCAGATGATTTATTAATCATTAAAGGTGTGAAGTTCACACCGCGTCAGATTGATATTATTGCTTGCCTTATTAGCGGTGGCACAGGGAAGACAATATCCTCTCTTTTAGATATTGAAGTTAAGACTCTTGAAGCTCATAAAAAAAGTATTGGAGAAAAAATTGGTGGAGGAATTCAAGAGGATATTATCGCCTTTGTTCAAAGATCAGATAAGTATGAACTTCTCAAGCAACACTATTTAACATTACTTTACAAAAATGAATTCGAAAAACACCTTAAAGAACTGGATAAGAAATTTCCTGAAAATTCTACAATTTTCAAGATAGAATCCCAGCAAATTTCCAATAAATCATCGCTTCTTAGCCTTCTCATAGATCATCTTAAGTTGGCCAGAATAAAAGTAGTAAGTGATGATAAAGAGATAGCAATAGGCAAGCAAAGCTTCCATACACTGACTATTTTATCTAAAGATACTGACCAAGAAAACTTAGAACAAAAAATCTTCATTCTTTTGGATAAAGGGATCAACCCAAGCACACTTGAAGAAATATGTGGAGACAGTTCCAACTATATAGATTTTAGAGAAGCAAAAAATTATTTCTCATCATGTACTGAAGTATTCAAGAAGGTTTATTCAGATATTGACTTAGAGAAACTCACTTTATTAACTAACCCCGAAAACAACTTTATTTTAAATAATTATAAGATTGATCCTGTTTCCAGTTTAACAAAGAAGACTCCTCTGTTCCCTCGCTTGAATACATTTCAAAAACAAAAAAAATGGATTTTAAGAGGTGGCTTCATCTTTTTAAGTGCAATTGTTATTTCATTGTTAACACATATTTACCAAACAAACACTTTACTGGCAGAAAAGAAGATTCATGAAATACATTCTATTCGATCTGAACTTCAAATTCCGGTCGATAAAATACTTCTTAAGCGTCCAGAATTAATAGAAAAAATGAACAAGCAGTTAATCGCAAATGATGGTCTTCAGACAATTGCTCTTATAGGACCTGGAGGCGCGGGTAAAACAATTCTTGCTCGTCAATATGCCTACTCACAAAATATACCAGTAGTTTGGGAAATCAATGCTGAAACCAAGAGCACTCTTTTAGTCTCTTTTGAAAAATTAGCACATGCTATTACAACGTCTGAAATTGAGAAACAAAAACTTAAAGAAGTTTTAGATATTAAAGATTTAGAGGAAAAGCAAAATGCATTATTTTCATTTATCAAAGAAAAATTAAAAACCTTTTCTTCTTGGCTTCTAATTTATGATAATGTAAGCAAATTCAATGATATCCATAAATGTTTCCCCTATAAATCTGATTTTTGGAAAAATGGTAAGGTTATAATAACAACTACCGATAGCAATTTCAGGGATAATAATTTTATATCTTCTGTAATGGATGTTAAAGAATTAAGTCCTAATGAAAAATTAGAACTTTTTACTAAAATAATTTCTAAGCCTTTAATCGTTGATCAGCAAGAGAAGATTAAAAATTTCTTAGAAAATATCCCTCCATTTCCTTTAGATATCTCAATAGCAGCTTATTATATTAAAGGGACAAATAGTTCTTATGAAGATTATTTACAAAACGTAAATTCATTACAAGACGATTTCGAAAATTTGCAAACTAATTTATTAAACGAGAAAACGAGTTATAAGAAAACCCGCTGTGCTATAATTATTTTATCATTAAATTATTTGATAACAACATCTAAGAATTTTAACGAACCTTTACTATTGATAAGTTTATTAGATTCTCAAAACATTCCAATAGATATTTTAACTAATCATAAAAATAGAACCGTTGTTGATGCATTTTTATATTATCTCAAAAAATTTTCTCTGATTACTAATGAATCAATCATTGATTCTCGGCAAACTTTTTCAATACATCGTTATACGCAAGATGTAATTTTAGCATATCTGACCAAAACATTTTCTCTTACAACGTATAAGCAATATTTAAATCAAATTTCTTATATTTTGGAAAATTATATTAATAGAACAATCGATGAAGATGACTTTTCTAAAATGAAGATTCTAATTCCACATTATGAAAAATTTTTAAGTCATAAAAATCTACTACCCAATAACATAATATATTCTCTAAGTGGAGAATTAGGAGGAATGTATTTCTATTTAGGGTATTATAGTAGAGCTAAAAAATTACTTGAAAATAACATTATTGAACTCAATAAAACTATAAATAGAAATCCTATTTCTCTTGCAAAAACTAATGGTTATTTAGCCAATGTATATAGAGATTTAGGGAATTTTGAAAAAACCAAAGAACTACTTGAAAATAGCCTTAAAGTTTATCAAAAATATGCTCCTCAATCTCACACTAAGTTAGCTTGGATTTTAGCACATTTAGCCCTTGTTAATAGAGAAATGGGGAATTATGAAGAATCTAAAAATCTATTAGAACAAAGTCTAAATCTTTATAAAAAACATCTTCCTTCAGATCACAATAGAATAAGGTGGGCATTATCTCTGCTTGGTATAGTTCATCGAGAACTAGGAAATTATGAAAAATCTAAAGATTTTTTGGAAGAAAGCCTAGAACAATATTTAAAAGCTTTTCCTAATAATCAAGTACGTATTTACGTTATTATGGCTCATCTAGGCGCTGTTTACAGAGAGTTAGGAAACTATCAAAAGGCTGAAGAGCTAATAAAAAAGAGTCTGAAAATTTACAAAAAGTATTTCTCTGAATACCATATAGAAGTCATGCGTGCATTACGATTTTTAGGAGATATTTATAGAGACCAAAATAATTATGAAGCAGCTGAAGATCTTTATGAGAAAAATTTAGATATTTGTAAAAAGTATCATTCTCAGGATCATCTCGATATTGCTTATACATTAATCAGTCTTGCACAACTTTATCTTCAAAAAGAAGAATTAGACGCTGCTGAAAAAAGCTTAAATATTGCTTTAAATATACTTCAGAAAAAAAAGCATTTAGAACTGTATAGATGTTTTGAAAAATTGGGAGAGCTATTTTACATGAAATCGCAAAAAGCTTTAAAAGAAGGAAATATAGAATTGTCTAAAAATCTTGAAAAACGAGGTAAAGATTATTTTATTCAAGCCAAAAAAATTGTAGAAAATAATTTCTCGTTCGGCTCCCCTCATATACTAAGAATAGAAAATAGGTTAAAACATTTATCTAATATAGCATGAATTATATGGGATTTGCTTTAACTATTTCTTCAACAGCATCTAGAGCAGTTTTAATTGCACCTTGAACCCAGCCTGGGTCTAAAGAACAATGCTCACCTGCAAAGTACAAATTTCCTTCATTTTTTTTAGAAGCATGATGATAATTAAGCATGTCGTTTGGACGCATCCCACAAAAAGCTCCGCGAGTCCAAGGATATGTATCCCAAAATATAGATTTTCCAGCTTCCTTTTGATTTAGATATTGTCGAATTTCTGGATGAAATTTCTCAAGTTCGTTTAATACAATTTCAGTTCTTTCTGCTGACGTCAAAGTGCCTAATCGAATAGCATCTTGGCCCCAATTATAACTTCCTAATAAAACACCGGGTATAGGATCTGGCCTAATTGGCGTCTTAGAATTTCTTCTGATTTCTAGAGGTTTAAAGATTGTGAATACACCTGTAGATTCCTCTTCTTCAGGAGGAACTAAAGATCTAGATTCTGCATGATCAGAAGGATAATAAGTGCATCTTGTAATTCCATCACTCATAGAAGCACCTCCTAAAATCTGCTCTTGATCAGAGCCGCGCTCCCAGAATCGATCTTTAAAATGCAATAAAACTTTTGTTGAAGATGCATATGTAAGATTTCTAATGGCTTTCATTTTTTCGGGGCTTAAACCCTTAAGTTCCATTGTTCTCATTACGCCAAATGGAATTGTACAAAGAACGAAGTCTGCTTTTTCTAAAGAAACTTTTTCTTTTGTTGAGACAGAATATTCTGTTTCTGGTTGAACAATTGTTGGTCTTGTTTTCAATGTAATTTTTTGATGAGGCTCAGATGGAACTTCGATAGAAGTGACTTCTGTCTCTAATCTAAATTTAACTTTTTCTTCCGTCAATAGTTTAACTAGTGCGTTCGGTAAGGTACTAAATCCTCCATCAATTTCTTTTAACCCATTACCGGTTCCTGTAATTTCTTCACGCAAAAACATCGTTACAGCTTTATCCCACCATAGTTCTAATCCCGTTGTGACACCTATTAATTCCTTTGCTTCTGGGTTACCACTTAATTTTTGTTCTAAGAATTCTCCTAAACTAAGTTTTTCTATATTCTGGGCACGATCATTTAGAAGTGTGCCTCCAAATAGCCCTGACCATTCTTCTTGATTTTTTTTTCCTTTAGAATGCAGGGAGTCCACAGCATTCCATAAATGCGTGCTTAGAATTTTAGGAGAAAAGTCTGAGATTAAAATATGTTGTTCATAGGAAGCTAATCGATACTCTTGTTCTATAAAATGAGCAGATTCTCGCATACGGATAGGAGGATGACCTCTAAAATGATAAAAACAATTTGGATTTTGGTGAGACGTGATAAAAGGTCGTAATTTGTTTTGTAACCCTGCAACATTAATATAATAATGAGTATAATCATGACTTGCAGGAATTCTCATAGCTCCTAGCTCACCATATTGATCGGAAGTTTTGAAATAATGAGTCCAAATTCTTCCTCCAGGACGATTTGAGGCTTCTATTATTTCTACTGAATGACCAAGAGTACTTAGTTCATAAGCAGCTGTTAACCCTGCAATACCAGCACCTAAAATAACAATATGTTTTCTTTCTCTATGGTCGCTATCCAATTTTTTAATATTTGCAATTTGCGTGACTACTGGTGATTTATAAACATCTTGCTTAAACTCACTTCCAGAAGTTATAAAAGATATAAATAGAAAAATGACGAGAACAAATCTTTCTATACAAACGAATCTCATGCAAAGCTCCTCATATTAAATCATTTAGAATGAATTATTTTGGCCATAAAGATGTCGCTTTTAAGGTAGATCCTACACGTTCAAGCCTAACTGTAGTAATCTTCTTTTTTTCATTTTGTCCTAATTTATCAAATTTTATGGGTCCATAGAAAGTTGGGACAGTAAGATTTGCTATTAAGTAATTTAAATTTTTATTGTGCATTAATGGATTAAGTATTTCTTGTTTAAGAGCCTCCTCAAATACAATTCCTGAGGCCGCAAATCCTGCAACAAGCTCTGACGGATTCTGACCATATATACTATAAAAGTTTCTTTGAAAATCTGACGAGCTTACAAAGCGATCATAAGCAAAATCACAACACGAATCCCACCAACATACACTTCCTAATAAATTATCGGCAATAGAGCCTAATTGTGTCATAAATGCGGGATTAATAATGCCTGTGTTTAACGCTATCCCCCCAGTAGAAAAGTTATATTTTCTACATGCTTTGACCATATCTAAAGATTCTTGCCTTTGGCCTATTACAAACAATATATCTGGACAGTACTTGACTTTTTCTTGAGCTTTTGAAGAAAGTTCTCGAATAAGATCATTTATTTTGTCTGTATCAGGCACATACTTTATCCACGAATCTTGAGGATTTAAAGGTGATAAAATTTTAATTTCGTTATCTTGTGCATATTTAACTAATCCTTCAGCCTCACTTATAGAATCTAAATCATTACACGCCAAAATAAGAATTTTATGCGGTTTTGATGTCAAGTTATTACCATGAAACAGGGCTCTCAACGTGCTAATAAGATCAGCTTCATGCTTAACTGGAGAAATCCCAAATACATGACCAGGATTATCCTTAAATAAATCTGGTTCCCTCCCTGTTGACGTAATGAAGGGAATTTTTGTTTCTCGCAAGGCTTCAGCAATAGGTTTGTTTGCTGCGGGAGGATAAGTCCCTAATACTGCCACAATCCCATTATTTTTGCTTGCTGAGAGTGGTTCATCTTTTCCCAGTAAAATTTCGACTTTATTCTTAAGAAAATCATTGTCCGTTCTTGATTCTGTATCTTCATAAATAATTTTTATATGATGACGCTTTCCTTGCCATATAACTCCCCCTGCTGCATTAATCATTTGTTCCCAAAATTGGAGACCTAAACGACATTCTCTCGCTTCGCCTGCATATTTTCCTGTCAAAGGAAGAAAAGTACCAAGTTTCAATGTTTCTACAGAAACAGATAGAAAATATTTGGAAAGAGCCATACCATTAGGCCCACCTTGAGCTGTCATAGTTTGATGAATAAGGATGTCTGGTTGTAATAACTCAAATTTTTCTAAATCAATATCAATTCTAGAAATCCAAGGACTATCAGCATTTGTCACATAAGCTACCTTATCATCAGGGGAAATCATTACTTGTAAAGGGTCAACACCTGTTACAATTCGTTTTTTAACGCGTTTTTGAGTTTCTAATTTTTCACTGATCCCTGTTCCTTCAACATCAATGACTAAAACTTGATTATCGAGAGGCGCAGGAACTAAAACATTTTTTGTATTATGGGTAAATTTCGGATAAAAAAGTTGTGACACACCTAAATCATTAATTCTTAATTTAACAATTTTTTTAGTTAAACTCTTTACTTTTTCCACGTCTAGTTTTAACTTTTGTAGCTCCTCGCTTAACTCTTCAGATATAGCAGTATCAATAATTGTGACTTGATTATAAGCAGCAACGACTAAGGATTTTCCATCGTTACTAAATGAGATACCTCGAACAGCTCCATTAAAACTAATTGGATCATTTGGAGCAATTCTAGTTGTTGGGAGATGTAGCTTGATTCTACCGTCTTTACTATCTATAAGACAAACTCCATTAAACCCAGCATAATACCAAAGATCATCTTTATTTTCCAAAGGAGAAAACACAAAATTATGTGTTCCTGCTAGAACTGAATAAGAAGTTTTAGCCTCAATATTGAGACTACCAATTTCATGAGCATCATCAGTAACGACATGCGGAAGAGCGATATCCTTTAAAATCATAGGAGGGCCTAGAGAAGGTTGTAGACCAATAGATTTATTTTTTGAAAGATCAAAAACTAATATTCGTGTTTGTTGACCCAGGGTAGCTGTAGTGTCTGGCAAACGACCACTAGTACATTCGACATTAACATATAATTTGTCACCCTTAATTTTTACGCCATGAGGCGCCCAATAATTTTGTCCATTAAATGTCGTATATAAACGATAGATTTCGCATTGATTTACTAAATCAATCACGGAAATACTGTTGCCTGCATTTCCAATAGTTAAATCATAATCTCTTAAACCAAAATTAGGAATATAAGCTTTTGTTTGATCGGCTGAAATCGCTATTTCATGAGGTAAAGAGCTTAAAGCTACTCGAGCATATTCTTTGCCGTCTTTAGAATTATAAAAACCTAAGCTATGAGCTCCTTCTTCTACTAATAAGATAGAATAATGAGCACTAGAAACATCTGAATCTAGCACGTCTGATTTTAATATAGATGCTTTTGCAGTAAAAGAAATAGACAAATAAATAACGTATAAAAGATATCGCATACTCATTTTTCTCCAAATTAAATGAAAAAACTATACACCATATTTTCTAATACATAGAACTTTAGCACATAATTAAGAAATTAAATCAAAAATAATTAAAAACTAAATATCATTAGATAATAAATGACTTTAAGTATAATTTTTAAAGTATTAGGATACCTTTTAAAAGTGAAGAAATTTACAGATACTTCATTATTTCCCAAGATGGAGAAACTCATGACAAATATCTTCACCTAGCTCACTGAGGACTTATTCCTTCATGGTCTAAAAATCCTAATGAAGCGCCTAAGCCTATTAATGCCCACTTTGAAACATTAAGAAAAAAACCTTATTATAAGAAAGCCTTTCAAAGACAAAGATGCTTGATTCCAACTTCATGCTTTTATGAATGGGCCTAGGGGCTTAACCTACTATGCATGCCTCAAATAAAAGATTGATTGCATATTTTGTCTTCTTTCAGGCGTGTTGCATAAGCTAATAGTAACCGTTCACGAATATTGAATTTTATTGACGGACAAGGAATTCGACCTTCTTTCCATTCTTTTGGGCAACTTCCACCACAAATTGGCAGTATAGGACAAGCATGACATGAATATGCTTGTAGAGTTTCTTCATTATAAAAAGAACCAAAATGAGAGCGATGTAATTCGTTAAAAAGAGTTTCTTCACCTACATGGCCCAATTCGTGAATATTAGTTCCCTCCTTCTCATAAAAAGGAACCAAACTAACTTCAGTACAATTAAATACTTTCCCTGATGGATCAATTAATTCTGAGTTTTTATCAACTGCCATACATACCTGTTTTTTTCTTTTTGGTATCCATGAAACTTTAAATCCTAATTGATACATAAGAGAAAGCCATTCAATCTCCCAGTTACTAAATTCTGTCTTCTCTGCTGAAAGCTTGTGAGCGTCATTGCCCCATGAATGTATAGGCGCTACATAAAATTTAATATTATTTTGGAAATTATGCTCTGCGAGTAAATGCAATAATGGAGTAACACCTTCTTGGTTTCTTCGGTCAACATTACAACGCAAAGTAATGTGACATTTGTTATTATTAATCTCTATTAACTCTTTAACATTTTGAAAAATTTTATCAAAAGTAGGTTTATTACCTTTCGTATGACGTCTTTGATCATGAAACTCTTTGATTCCATCCAAAGTAATTTCTATCATGCTTATTTTGTGTTCATCGATGAGTTCTCTTGCTAGTTGAGGGTTAAGAAGAAACCCATTTGTTACGATTTTAGCACCATATTTCAAATTATTTATGGCAGCAATTTCTTGAAGCTGTGGAGATAACTTACGGATAACACCAATACCAGATAATGGTTCAGCTCCAAACCAACCAATATGAAGAGCGTTAAACTTACCTTGAGAAATCTTATTCTTAACTCTCTCAAGTAACAGCAGTTGATTTAAAGAATTCATATTCTTTTGGCTATGCAGCTGGCCACAATAACCGCATCCTAAGGGGCAAGCAGCTGTTGGCTGAATTGCAAAGTATAACTTAGAAGAATTATCTAGAAATTGATTATTCTCATTCAAAATTGTTTGTAATTCATTTTCATTAGAGTGAACTAAAATTTTTGAGTCTAAAAGACTATTTACAAGGTTTATATCCTTTGAAGAAATTTGTTTAATTTCTCGCCAAGAAAATAAATCGATAATTTTCACACAGCCGCTTCGTGTACTATATAAAATGACCAATTCTTGTTGACGTAACTTATCATAAAATTCAACATCAATTAGATAACGTGACAGTTTTAGATTTTCTAAATTTAAACTCATGGAGGTGATCCTCAAATTTTGGATAGAAATAGTAAAAATTGAGTTCAGATGAACAGATGTTTAGGAGGAAGAAATGCACAGTTTGTAGCCTATTCACCTGAAACTCAGTTAAAGTTTACTGAGACTTTTTTTTAATATCAAAATTACCCCAACCCATGTTTCCATTTACAAAGTAATGTAATGGATCACTGGTTGTTTCAGTAAACTCGTTATAAAAACGTGAGAAAACAGGAGGTATCCCAACTTTTGCTCGAAGATTAGCTTTAGAAACGAATGAAGCTGTTACATTTCCTTTCCCTATATCAAGCCTGATTTCTTTAGAAACCTCGGGCAAGGTGTCATAATCTAATTTTACATCTCCTATACCACTTTTAAAATGTAAGCTATTAAGCATACCCTTCATACTTAGATTTCCTATACCAGTTTCGATTTCAAAATCAGTAGAAGATGGAGTTGAAATTCTAAAATTTACCTTACAAGCATGACAAAAAGAAGACCCTGAAGTTTCTCTTTTTTTGTTTAAAATAACAAGCTCATCATTGTTCTGAGTAAAAGTTAAATAGCAAGAAGTTGGATCTGAACTTTCTTGGGTATATTCAACTCTAGCAGAATTGTTATCCGAACTACTTTTTGTAATTTCTATATCGCTTGAATCGCTCATAATTTTTATTTTTTTAATATCTTCATATTCTTTGAAATCAATTTCAGAAGCCCTCAAAACTGAACTGCTCACAGAAAGCATATATAAAATTGCTAAATAATGTCTCATGTCAAATCTCCCAATTATAATTCAATTAGTCTTTTCCACATGATCCATTATAGCAAATGCCATTAACATCCTGCATTTCCTCGTTTAGTAAATCATTTCCTAAGTCTATTATTAATTTCTTATGCATTGTTGATGATGATTTATCTTCCTCAAAAGAAATGTCAGGTGAAGACAAAGCTTCTGCCATAGTGACTATTCCGGCGGCACTGATAATTGCTAAATAGTTTTTCATTTCAATATCCTTTCTACTTTAACAAAGTTTCTATATTCCAAAATGACTAAGGTCTTTCCTTTATTTTTATGCTTGTTCGTAATCAGCCTTAGATGATGAACACATTCACAATATTTTATGAATTGTTCTTCATGTAATTCAAATTAATGTTGATTGTCTAAGTCGGCTATCCAGGAAATTTACTCGAGAATTAAATTAGGGTAGAAAATACCCTAGTCTTTATGTTGTAAAAAAAGTTTATAAAACTTTCACTGACCATTTTTATTATTAGCCAACTACTTTCTTTTCTCATTTATTATCTGAAGATATTCAATAAAATTTCCCTTGATAAAACTTTACTAATTAAAAAAGTATATTTAGATTTATTTTAGCCCCAATAAAGCAATTAGAAGGCTATTTATCATTACAAAAATCAAAAAGTAAGGAATTTGACTTTTGAATCAAATAGAATTTAAATTTCCCCAGCTTCTATATGAAAAATACTTAAAAATTATAAATGGCATAAAATTTACGCGGAGAGAAATTGATATAATCGCTTCTATTATTAGTGGAAGATCTTCAAAAAGGATTGCTTCTCATCTATCCATTTCTTTAAAAACTGTTGAAAATTATACTCATAACATAAGAACAAAATTAGGATGTTCATCACAACAAGGCATCATAGATTTTATAGAAAAATCTCATAAATATAATGTGGTAAAAGAGTACTATATTAATTCGACGATTCAAAACATGTTTGAACGTTTTTTAAAGAATGCTGCAAAGCTGATAACAACGCAAAAACCTTTTAGATGCGTAATTATCAACTGTTTTGATTATCAAGAATATTCACCGATCGACCAACTTAAGAAACATTTATCACTTGTTGGTATCGACACTCAACTTGTTCAAGTAAAAAACTCAAGTTATATAATTCAATCAGTCAATAAAGCCTTTGCACAACATATTCAAGAAATCGTTATAGTGTTACTATCAGATCAATTGGAAAACTCACAAACCGAAGATTTAAAAAAACTTTTCCTAATAGGTACCTGTAAAAAGAAACCTTTCTTAGTTCTAACTCCAAATCAAGAAGATATAAAAAGATTAGGTAATGAAAACCATATTAAAGTTCTAGACTTTAAAAATTACTACCAAACTATCTTCTTAATCTTAAAGGAAATCCTACCTCAAATCGAACTTGAAAAAATGTTCGTTGAATTCATTAAGCAATATGAAAGTTTATACTCAAATTCCAATAGCTTTTCTAATGAACATCCTAGAATTATAGCACATAAAAATATAGAAATTGATTTTACTAGAAAAAATTTGGCGAAAAATAAAAAATTTCTCTTACCCTTTTTTCTTGGCATTAGCTTTATTATTTTTAGTGTTTCTTTTTTCCCGCAGAATATAAAAAAGTATCTTCTTCAATCATTCTTAGAACATAAAAGAACTCCAATTCAGACTGATTTTATCCTTCCCTCAGAATCAACCCTTCTTGATCGTTCAGAATTATTGCATGAGCTAAATAAAAAATTTAATAAAATAGATACTATCCAAACTATTGCTCTTGTTGGTCCTGGGGGAGCAGGAAAAACAACCCTTGCACGCCAATTTGCTCGTACTCAAATAGCCTCAGTTATTTGGGAAATTAACGCCGAGACACAAGAGAGCCTTGCTGAAGCTTTTGAACAATTAGCTCTATTTTTAACTAAAACTGAACAAGAGAAAAAATTTCTTAAAGGAATTCAAAACACAAAAGAAGAAGATAAAAGAAAAAAACAAATTCTCGCTTTTGTAAAAGACAAATTGCGAGACCATAATAATTGGGTTTTAATTTTTGATAA
>ERZ778024.2580-NODE-2580-length-15393-cov-56.447451_pt1 | contig 15393 bp, 20 predicted proteins | sample MGYA00375754_ERZ778024 | MGnify/ENA primary metagenome ERZ778024 (study PRJEB29350, sample SAMN05389827) | bioreactor metagenome | isolation source: Thiocyanate bioreactor | place: South Africa: University of Cape Town | collected 2014-02-18 ...
ATATATATTTATTTATTGAACGAAAATGAAAAGCCATCAATTTATTTTCATGAATAAAATTTACAAAATGTCTATGAAAGAATACATTGTGGTTTCTTTTTTGATTTCATCTTATTCGGATATTTGCCAAGACCAGCACGTATGGCAATATCGAATACTCGTGATAGATTCTTTTGTGTCAATGCTGAACATTCGATATATGCGACAGCACCGATTTCTTTTGCCATCATTGTACCTTTTTGTGTCGGTATTGGAGCCGATTTTCTAGCCTAAAAAATGTCGCCCGTAAGGGAATTTGTTTTATTAGGACTTTTTATTTTCTCTCTTACGATTAATTTCTCGATTGTATGTTTATCATCACGTAAATCTAATTTTGTCCCAACGAGAACAATAGGTATCCCGGGACTGTTATGTTTGATTTCAGGCGACCATTTTGCACGTACATTATCAAATGATGCCGGATTAACGACACTGTAACAAATGAGAAATACATCAGTCTGAGGATAAGATAACGGACGAAGACGATCGTAGTCTAAGTAAAATGAAATTTTGGCTCAATAAATCTTTTCGTTTCGTTTCATTTTACCTTCTTGACCAGCCTAAAGAAGCAAAAAGGAAAGAAGTTCAACATTAAACAAAACAAAAATGAACTCTTACTGTATCCCATAAACCGAGATTAACGGGTTCATTGTCAACCATAATATTTGCTGAATAATTATCAAATCTATAAATAACTATCGAGTTAGTTTTTTGTTAATCGATAAAAATCGAACAAGAACGTACACTGTTGGAATATATTCACCCGGACTAAAAACAAGAAAATTATTGAGCTGATCATTTGTTTTTTCAAGTGTACTTACAAAGCATTAGTTGTGTATGACATAAGTAAACAAGTTTTTCCTACGGCACCATCGCCAACAACCACGCATTTTACATTTCGATAGATACTCATTATTTATTTCGAAGAAGATTCTTGTTCAGTTTTTGTTTTGCTTTATCGTTCGCACATCAATACTAAAATAGCAAAAAAAGAAAATATATATACATGCACATATGTATAGATGTTGCTTGTGTGCTTGTGAGTGAATATGTTTGCATTTTTTTATTCTGCTCGTTCTATGGCCTAAGAGAGTTCATCGATCTATACGTCTTGTTCGTCCATCATCAATGGACGTGGGCATACGGTCAAACAGGATAGAAATGAGCGATTTCTTGAACAGTAAGTTCTACTTCTTGTCACTGACTTTTTTTTGTTCTCGGACATGAATACGCATGTGTTCTCTTTCTCATTTTTTTCTCTGACGATCTCCCCGCCTTTAGAAATGAATGAATCTCTCTCGTTTTCTCTCTTCCTGCAATAATAACTAGGACAAAAAAAAATGAAGCAGATGTTAAAGTCGAAGCCGTACAAGAACTGATCACGGTCAATTATTGTCTTGTATTTCTTTCTTTTTTTTTTCTATGTAATTATAATATAATCTTGAATATACACATTTCAAAGAAAAATCGCTTTCAATTGACTCAATTTTGTTCATTACAAGGTCAAATATATTTGAATTACTTCTTTTCAATAAAGATTTGCCTTGATAAAATTTCAGTTCGTCTGAATGACGCATTCGAGTTATTAGAAGAAAGAAGAGACTGAGAGAAGAACTGCAGGTGTCTAATAAGAGAAAAAAGCACAATTGTTCTCTTCACAAATATCCAATGATTTAAACGAAATTCAATCTGCAAATGCTGAAATTATTGACATTGCATTTGCAAAGAGTCATCGATTCATTTCATTATCTTTTTTTCTTTTCAATAAAAAGAAAAACTATTCTTTGTGGATGATGTAGCATAATCCCTGCTTGTTTCTTTCTCTCTCTCTCTCTCTCTTTCTCACTCCAAAAGTAAATATTATCGACGAAATGAAAATAAAAGATAGATAAAAACGAATCGTTTATCACAAATTGAAATCATTCGTGAGAAAAACATGCAACGATATCAGTTACTATGCTTGTTTTCTATTTTATTCATAATCGGAATAGATGGCAAAGGAGCGATCAGTTATTTCAATGCAATTGACCCGTCAAAACCCGATGATCGATCAGCAATCAGTGCCACTAATGTGAAGTCCGTTGAAATATTCGATTAGTTCGTTTTTATTGATTCAAATTCATTTCCTTTAGATTATGGGCAAATATCGTTGATTGTAACCAGGAGAACTCATGTGCATGTTCTGTTCATATTGATGGATTAGATGATGAGATGACACTATGGGAAAAAGTAGAAAAAGAGAATGAAACTTTACTTACAACGACTTTCGTGAATCTAATTCCAAATACAGCTTATAAATTTATTTTAACTTGTAAAGATACTTCTGAAATGATTAGCAAAGAACTTCAAATAACGACAGATTATGGTCGTCCATCAGATTCAATCGAATCTGTAAATGTTACATTCGATTATCCAATTATTCGAATTGAATGGTCATCACCATCGATATCCATCGATAGTTTTACTGAGTATCGTATATTTATTGATAATAAGGACAGTTTTGTATCAACAAAATCTAATACTTCCTTTCAAATTTCTAACAAATACATCGACAGTAAGAGTCATACAGTTAGCATTGCTGTTTGTTATGTCAACAATCAAAATGCAACCTTATGTTCAAGTAAAAATAAAGCTGAAAAAAGTTTTTCCTTCTCTATTCCAACAACAACAACGACAGCACCACCAACCTCACCCTCAACAACATCAAACGGCATCTATTCATATTCAATTTCAATTTGCGTCTTTCTTTTTTCTCTTATCAATATTTTTCTGATTTAATATAATAAAAAAAAAACTTTTATTTCTTTGTTCTTTTCAGTTTATCACTTACACAAATATATATATTTATAAAAAGAAACGAAATCTATAACTAAAGCTTTCTGTTTTGTTTTGGGATTTTTGTACAATGAAAAAAAAAAGAAAATATATATTTTTTCGTTTGTTCTGTTTCGTATCAAACAAATGATTTGACAAAAATCATTCTAACTAAACTAACAAAATAAATCTTTGTCATGAAAGTTGTTTTGTTTGTTAAGAAAAATAGAAGAATGTTCAACAAAAAAAGAAAGAAAGAAAGAAAGAAAAAAAGGTACACGTTAAAGATTCGATTAGCTAATGAATGAATGAATGTCAAATGCTGGGAAATGAAACGTACAGAACGATGATTAGATTCGTTGGTTTTTTCTATTCATCTCTTCAAGTCGTTGCCATAAATTCGCACGATTTTCTTGGTCAACTATTGATCTACGAAAAGAAAAATAACAAATATATTTCAGTTCTTTCTTTGATTTACTTCTGTTCATCATCTCGTAATTTATTTAAAATTTCATCACATAAATTCTTATTCATATCCATGAGATTTTTCAATAGATTATATGTCAATGTAATTATATTTGTATTCCAATGTGTTTTAGATATTTGACATAATGGTGGAAGTAAAATCGGTAGAATTTGATCGAGATTTTCTTCGATTAATTGCACGACATATTCATTTGTCCATAAAGCTAATGATCGTTCGGCAATCTAAATCAAAAACAGAAGAAGAAAAACCGATTTGTCGAAAAGAATAATCGAATTCTACTTGAAAATGTGATGATGTTGCCGATCGTGATATTTGTTTGAATAGTGGAATACAAACAATTTTGAATACTTGAGAGTCGATTATATCGAGAATTTCTTCAAGTTCATTCAGAAATAAAACCTAGGGAAAACGAAAATAATTGAAGACATTCGAGAACAATATTCAATCGATAGATACTTCTTTAGTTGAACAAGTTTTAGGCCAAAATTTGAGTAAATGTTTAATAATCGGTTCAGCTAAATTCGCTTCTTTTTCAATAAATTGCACGACACAATATGTTAACTTAAAAGAAAAACCAATGATTTACAATTTTTCATTCGAAATTCTAATCTACTTGTGGATGAAATAAACTTAATGAATGTGCTTTATGCAACGGCATAAGTACACGTTGAAGAAATACTTTATGTTCCTCTTTTAACGGCACTGCAAAACCATTGATAATACTAAATAAAAGTAGATTTTAAGAGAAAACCAAAACCGTTCGTTTTCAATTGTTCATTTACCTGCCGAGAATTTCGAGTAGTTCAGCCACGCCATTGAAATGCTCGTATTCATAGATATATCTTTACAAAAGATGGAATGTCAACATTTTTGATAAACAAAAAGCAGAGTATAGAAACCTTAGAAATATGTTATTAATTTGTTTACGAATAAATGCTCTCAAGCCTAAGAATTTGCCATAAATACGATGTAAAATTGTTTTTAAAAAATCTCTTTCACGTGGATCTTCACTATCGAATAAGTCCAATAACTTCACGATGAAAAAAAAGCAAAATATTCAAGTGAATGAAAATAACGAATGAATTTATGTTGTTTACTTGTAGGACAAACTTTTGATCGATATATTTCTTCGCAATGTTCGGCTGAAAATCTAATGATTCCAGAAAACGCAAGAAGAATTCATAAACAATCTGTGTATGAGGCCACGATGCTTCTAATGTTGGTTCTTCGTCTTCAACACCGGTTTCTTCCGATGAACTTTCCGTACCAATCGGTGGCAAAACACGAAGAAGATTGATTGAGACCTAAATTATCCCCAAATCAATTCGTTTGTTTTTCATAAATAATTAATAAAAAAAAACAAACCATTGAAATAATTTCAGGATAAACATTTTCTGTCAAACAATTTCTTGTGACAGTTATATAATCAACAATTTCATTCAAACAAGCTCGTTTTATTTCTTTACTCTTCAAATCACTAACGCAATCCGAAAAATCAAATATGACAGAGCATTGTCTTAATTTTTCGATGAATAATTTTTCTTGTTGTTCAATCGGAGTTTCTAAATTCAAAAACTACAGAAAAACAATCGATCATCGCGCAATCGAGAGTACCTTTCAATGACGATAATGCTTGCAATTCGGGATGTGCATTTCGTTGTCTAAGCCGTGATGATTCTTGTAGTTTTCGTCTTCGTGTCCGAATCGGTTGTTTAGTTTGAAACGGATCATTATCCGGTAGATTTAGCGACATTGATCTTGCAAAGAAAGAAGAAAAAAAAACAAATGTAATTTATTCATTGTTGGGCATCGTGCCTCATTTGAAAAACGAAATCTATCCTTCGAAAAATAAATCGATTAGAACAAGAGAATGTAAGAAATCCTTCTTCGTTTTTTTCTTCTCTTCTTTCAGATTCTTAGTTGTCAACAACTAATCCAATATACGTTTACATCCTAGATGGCGTTGATTTTCTTTATTCTTAGTATGGATAGATTCGTTAGTAGTAGTCGTAGTGGTTGTTGTTGTTGTTGTGGTGGTTGTTTTTTTATTCTGTATTCAATCAAGGAGAAACACACTCAAGAGAGAAGAAAAAAAGAGAGAGAGAGAGAGAGAAAGAGAACGAGAGAGAGAGACAAAATAAGACAATTATCTGAACAGAAGAAAAAAAAGGAAGAAAGAAAAAAAAATAGATAGTAAATTTCTTGTTTGTTAATATCAAGTGAATTATCTTTCATTTCACAAATACGCGAACAGCAAACATTTATACATATATATATCAACAGATAGACAAACACTGTGTAGAAGTAATTAGCGGAATAGAGAACATCATCACAATAGTTTGGAAACAAATTCTTGATCATAGATCAAATTAACGAAAAAGAAAAGAAAAGAAAAAGAAAAAGAAAAAAACAATCAGAAATGATCAACCTAAAGAAAAACGAAAAAACAAAATTATTCAATGAATTTTTGAAATCGAAATGAGTTTCTTACTTTAAATGTCCATGTGCCTGAATATACGTCATAATCAATAAATTGGCCTTGAAATTTCTTTGTCATTTCTCGTAAATAATTGCCATAGTTCATGTCAATTAATCGTTCTGGATCGGTGATTTCTTCACCTGAATTTGATGCTGAACGATCAATTGGATAAACGCCAAGTAGAGAAATGACAGCTGGACAATTGAATTCTTCGCCTTCTTTTGGTTTATTTTTGTCATCGGGATAGACAGTTACTTGTCGACGACCGATTTCAACTGAAAATCAATTTAGAATTGAAATATCTTTTTTTTTTTAAATAATTTCTCTTCGTACTTAATTCATTGAGATCTAAACCAGTAAGATTGATTTTCGATCCTTGAAATGTAACCGAACCGTAATGTTCTCTTCCGACTGTAAATTCATTGACGAAACATTGTCCATGTTCATCGAAATAGTTTCTTAATTCATCAATCGTTGGTTTCGTATAATAATCATCGTGTGTCAATTGTGGTAAACGAAAAGCTCGTTCATGATTGATGATCATTGGTTTTTCTTCTTGTCTTATTTGTGGTGATTGTGGTTGTTCGAGAAGTTGTGGTTTTTTCGATGCTAAATAAGCGTCATAGGTGGCGAATTTCTTCCAACCGGATACATTTTCCGATGTTGTTTTAACGACAAATGTTTCCGAGAGATTTTCGTCTTTGACTAAACTTTCATTATGTCCACCGCTGCCGCCACCGCCGCCGAGTACAATCGATCGAATTTTGTTCATATCAAGAACACGTGGTCGTTTGATGGCGTTTACTTTCGGTAGTTTATGAATCGACGATGGGCCATCGTCCATCATCAACGAATTGTCATCGTCATCATCGAGAAATGAATCGGCTAGTTTACGTTTACCAAATAGACCTAATGAGGATTTTGCTGATGATGAAGGTAGGAGAACTGTGGGTACAGTATGAGGATGTGTTGGCAACGCGTTGATTAACGATGACGGTGGAGTTGTTGTTGTTGTCGATGGGAGAACTGATGGTTTGGTTAGAAGAGGAGAAAAAACGTTATTAATCGGATTGATTGTCGCCGAATCAGGTGCAGTACGAAGACGCGTTCGATCGAGACCAATATTCGGCTAGAAAATAAATTGAAAATACATTCGTTTGGTTTTCTCTTGAGATTTCCATACTTTAATATTTCGAGCAAGAAAACCTAGTTCACTATTGAATGGTTGAATGTTGAGCATGGTTTGAAATAATTGTAAATGCGTTCGTGTGTCAACTGATGATTGAGTAGTGAGAATAGGTGTCGGATTAGTTGGTGCCGCTGCTGAAAATAGAGTTGCTAAAAAGAGCGAATCGATCAGAAGTCAAATGAGAATTCGAGATGTTTCTTACGAGCAGCTGTTGCTGCCGGTGCGGTTGTTGAAGAAGTAAAAGAAAATGTTGGAACTGTTGCAGGTCTGCTTGTTGAAAAGCCAAATGGTGTACTGGTTGTAGCTGTGCTAGCCGTTGGAAATAATGAACTAGTCGCAGTAGTACCTCCTAAAAAATACACCGATTATAATTAGATATTTCTTGTTGTTGTTTTTGTTACCAAAAGACAAAGCAGGTGTTGTTGTTGTAGCTGTCGGTTGTGGTTGACTACTTCCAAAAGAAAATAATGATGTGCTAGCTGCAGGTGCAGTTGTTGTACTACCAAATGGAGTAATCTAAACAGATAAATGTGTCGTCATTTATACAAGACGACTGGCGAATTAATGTTTACTGAAGTAGCTGTTGATGTTGTCGCCGGCGCACCGAAAGAAAACGGTGTTGCTGCTGCCGATGTTGTTGTCGTTGCTGTTGCTGCCGGTGCACCGAATGTAAATGGTGATGCTGTTGCAGTTGTCGGTGCAGTTGATGCTCCAAAAGTAAATGGCTAAATATGAACAAATGTTGTTTGATAATTAACTAATTTGTTTTTATTTACGGATGATGATGTTGCTGTTGTAGTTGCTGTTTTATTCCCGAATATATTCGATGTACTTGTTGTAGCTAAATAAAACACAAAAAATGAATATTTTTCAAAGAATATCGTTGGTTTGACATACGATTTGTGAGTGTTGTTGAGCCACTAAATAAAGACGAGCTTGTTGCTGTCGATGGAAACAAACTTGTTGCTGCTGTTGTTGTTGCTGAAGCAAATTTTCGATTGTCGACATAATCTTCGAATCGAAGTTCCTATTTAAAATACATTTCGTATCAGTAAAAGAAAGAAACGACTGATCAAATCGAACCTCCATTGACTTCTTTTCATAAACAGGCATCGCACAAACATTGAAAATTTTCGTTCGAATTTGTGTTTGAATGCCATTCTTATTGATTTTATCTGTGCCAAGAACTGCATCGAATTTATGAATTGTACCCGTTCCAGTCGAAGTCGTTGTCGATGTTGCTGCTGGCGTTGCACCACCTTGAAAACGAACAAAAATTATTCTTCTTCAAAAAAAAATCATTAATTGACGTACCGAACAGTGTTGTCGATCCAAATGGCGTTGACGTTAATGTACTCGGTTGTGTTGCTGTTGAATTAAATAGAAAACCACTTGCACTTCTCGTTTGATTGATCGGTGTTGATTGAGCTAAAAAGCTCGTACTACCCGGTGTTGCCGAGCCGAAATTATACATGACTTTCTTCTTAAGTTCAAATCAAAAACGAAATCTATAAACAAGAAAGAAAAAGAAAACAAACAAACAAACATGTGTGCTGATATTATTATTAAATGAGGTTATATTATTGATTTTCTTCTTTCTGCTTGTGTTTTTTTGTTCAAAGATAAAAGTATAATGAACAAGAGATTATATAAATGTGTATACACAAACAAACAAACAAAGAGCGAGAAAGATAATAAATGAGAGTAAAGAAGATATTAGAGATATACAACAACGATAAACAAGAGGAAATGAATTTTGATTTAGAATCAAGATAATATATATATTATTATTAAAGATATCGAAATCTAATACTCAGAAGATGATGCTTCTTCGTGATAGTATTTGGTTTTAGTTGAGTGTTTTGTTTTGTTTGTTTTACTGTTCATCTCAGATGACCGAAGAAAGAAGAAAGGTTATAAATAAGAAAGAAGAAGAAGAAGGAAATGCATTCGCTCATTCGATTGTAGAATTCATGTCAAAATATCTGACAGCCCTGTAAGCAAAAACAAAACAAACAAATTACATATTGAATTCTTTTGGATAGACTTGGCGTTTTTTTTCTTTTCGCTCTCATTTTCAAATAGTATTTGACTAGGTTTACGGGCTTGACGAATGAAATTGAACAGTAAATAAACAAAACCAAAAACAAAAATGAAAACGTGAAGAAAGAAAGAAAGAAAGGAAGGAAATTATTGATTTTGGCGTGTTAAATTTGGATGATGAGTCAACTGGGATACATCAGTGAGCAGTACACGTGCGCGTGTATATGGAGAGAGATGAAAATCAGATACAAAAAGACAGAGAGAAAGAGACATGAGTGGATGATGTTTTCGTTTTTTTTTGTTTAAAAACGGCCGGAATCGGTTTTTTGAGATGTTGAAGATTCAATACGAAGATATGTTGAAGGAACGAAACCAATTGAACCGTCCGGCTTTTGAATACGTGTCCAACCATCACCTTGATCATCTTCTAAAATATCGATACATTCGCCTGCAGAAATAGTCACAGCGTTAACATATTGACAGCCATTGGTTCCTTGACCTGAAACGAATTGTTTTCGATTCACAGACGGATATTGAATTGCGAAATCTTACCATTGAAATCGTACAACGCCGAAGCTTTGCCGACAATGCCTTCGTTCGATTGTATCGAATAATGACTATCCATTTGATCAACCGGTTGACAAGGCTCGTTGTCGATCTCCTCGTCTTCGAACGAACCATTCTGATCAGAATATGCGGATATTTGTCGAGTGGAATCATTTGCATGAGTTGGAACATCCGGTGGACTAGAAAAACACGATCGAATAGAGATCAATTTCGTATAAAACATGTTCAAGAAGAAGAAGAAGGAGAAGAAGCATCATGCTAAATCTATCATTTATGTATGTGTTTCTTTTTCTTATTTGCTAACCAAATCGTTGTCGACCAACGTCGATGAGTGAACTTGGGGTTATATTGTGACAAATAAAATTGATAGAAATATCTTGAACTATATTTCAATGTGAAATTAAAAGCAAGTCACAGCAAAAAGAAAAATCTGAGCGTGTAATTCTCATGTTCGTTTCGTTTACCTTCGATTTTGTGATGGTGTACTCGGCTGTGATGTGTTACTAATCGATTGATCGGAACCATAGGCTGCACGAAGATACGATGTCGAATCGTAATCGACTGAAACCGGTGCTCGTGATCGATCGATTTCTGCGATATAAGCCTGCGGAAAACAGGAAAAATAAATCAATCAAAACTTTCGATTTCCAAATCGCTCTTACTTCGAATCGTTTGATTTCAGCTAGTAGTTTATCAATATGTTCATCAATGGCTCGAATCTGTTGTATGACATCTTGTTCATCGCCGAATTTCGGATTTTCTTGAAAAACAAGTTTCATTTTCGTTAGACCCTCTCTGGAAAACAAAAATTAAGATGAATATTTCAACATTCGTGTCAATTTTTACTTGGCTTTCTGTTGTTTTTCTAATTCATTTCGACAATTCTGAATTTGTTCTTGAAATTTTTTCAAACGTTGAGCTGGCGGCAATGAACTGTACGGTGTATTCGCCGATACGGCATTGCCATTGGAATTATTCGATGGCTAAAAATAAAAAACATAAACAATCAATTCGAAAAAAATATCGCGTCGAAATCAAGCCCAAGTGTACTCGAATATAGGAACTTAAACTATTCAATTTCTAGAAGAAAATCAACATTCGTAACGTGCAAAGAGAAAATATCAAGGGACATTCTTTCGTTTACTTACAAATATCGACTAAGAGGGCCGAGAGAAAAAAACAAACAGTGAAATCTGATCTTCAATCAATTCGCTATAAGCTTACTTTTCTTTGCGATGAACTGCCGAAGATTTTCCTGATCGTGCTCGCCGTTCCTCCGCTTTTGCTTCCATTCGTCTTTCTCGAATTCAATGACGGTGTTGCCATTAATGTCTGCGTGCCATTGACATGTCCACTTGCATTCCCAACGGCATAGATCGCGCCTAAACCATTCTGACAACTATGATCACTACCCGAACTTCTCAGTGTATTCGAACGAGCCAATTCATTCGGATTCATATAATTAATATTATAGATTTGTTGATCATTATGATTATTCTGTAAATGTGAACCATTCATCAACAACGATGGCAGATCACCAGCGTTTAAATCAATTTCTTTTTCATCGTTTGGTATTTGATAACCGGATTTATATTCTTCGATGACAACGTTCGTATCGTGATTGGCGTTGATTTGTTCGGTTTGTTTGGTCATTTCATCGAGACAGCATTGTATTCGCGGTAGAACTTCAGCATGAGTATGAATACATTTCATGTAAACATCTTTCAGTTCATCCGAACGTCTACAATCTAATTGTTGTAGATCGTTTAGAATTGTTGGCAATTGCCGTTCGTAGAATAAATGTTGAGCATCATTGAATAACGAGACATAGGACGAATAACTCGCACGTGAATCATCGCAGATTTTCGATTTTGTCGTCATTGTATCGCGAGCTTTTTCTAATTGAGCACGAGAGAGATCGAGATCTTCGTGAGCTTTTTCGTAGCTTTCTTTAGCACGACGAGCCGATTCGTGACATTCTTCATATTTTCGTAATGACTAAATCAAATCAACAGGAATTACGGTGAATTTTCCTACAATCCGAAGCTTTTACTTTCATCATTAATTCGTGTTGTTTGTCAAGTTGTCGTTTAAATCTCGTGTATTCATCGAGATATTTTTTTCGTTGTTCACGACATTCTTTAACTGTAATTTGTATTTGTTTGATAGCACGTTCGCGAAGATTTTCAGCGATTAATTCATGTTGAGAAGCGAGATCTTGAAGTTCTTTTAAACTCGAACAGAATGCAAATGTAAATGAATATCTTTACACAAAAAAAAAACAATATATCAATTTCGTCTTTTGTTTGTTTGCACATACTTATTGTAGAATTCTTCTTGTTCTTTGACCTTTGGTGTGTAGGTTTTAGTTAATTTTTTCAAAGCTTTGGCATAATCATCTTCGACAGTCGAACGATCTTTGAGAAAGGATTCGTATTTTTCACAGAATTGCAAACTTTTGTCCGTATATTTCGACACATTTTCGAATTGATCCTAAAAAAAACAAATAAAAGATATTTAAAAAAAAAGAAGAACGATTTTTTTTTGTACATTCACATACCCAAAGTTCAATACCCCAACTTCGATTTGACATATTTGATAAATAAATCTTCCAATAACGATGAGATTCGCTTACATATTATCTAGAAAAGAAGATGTTTCAATCGTGCATACACACCATCTGTGATCTCGATTAGTTCAGCATGTCATTCTCAAAACTAAACCGATTAGTCTGTTGACGTAATATGCTAACAATAAATCAGATTGTTCACATGAAACCTATTCAATTAACATTTAGCGTAATAAAACTGGAGGAGAAAAAGACGAAACTCAACGAATGAATGAATAATCAACAACAACAGCGAACGAGAGAGAGAGAGATATCGGTCAAGATGAAGGTTAAACAAGCTGTTGACAGTGGACAGACCACCGTGGGACGATACGAATATAAACATAAGACGCCGGTGTCGCGTTGAATAAACAATAATCTCTATTGAAGACAATGAAACGAATTGAGATATATATATAGGTGATAAAACTTTACACGCTATCAGACAGACGAGACAAATCATTTAATGAGTAACTAAATCTTGCTTATATAGATAAAGAAGACGAAGAAAAAAAAAGGGACGAGAACTCTGTACATAAATGCACTTTTTTTGGCGATGAATGTTAATGTTCGAACAAATCTACTTGACTTTTACAGATCATAATAAAAAAAATCGAGAGAATGCCTATCGATTCGAATGGAATGAGAAAAAAAAGGAAATATTTCGACAGAGAATATTTATCGTTATTCATCTCATACGTGTTTTTATTGCGCTTGAAAATGTATCTGTTTTTTTAAAAATATTCTATTTTCTCTCAGTAATTGCTTCATGATTTCACGAGGGAATATCTGACAATGAAAACTTTCAATATGAGCATTTTTTTTTCGATGTTGGAAAAGAAAAAGGAACAAATAGCAACGATGTTCGATCGATCGTTCGTTCGTTCGTTCGTTCGTTCGCTCTTTCTTTTGCTTGTTCAAGTTCAATCAGAGATGAGTCATACAATGAAAAAATTTTCATTCATTTTCTTTCGACAGCCATATTTAATGTACATTGGTCTTTGTTGAGAAAAAAAATAATATTTTTTGACTAAAACAAAAGAAAAATTTGATTTCGAAGAAAAAAAACTCTCGGTGTAAATCAAGATTCGAAAAAAAATAAAATTATTTATTCACGTTTTCAACGACCTCTATAGAACTATCGAGATTGATGGTTCTTAGTTGCATTCTTATATTTACTGATCATTCGTCAACATGGATCTTGCGTCATTGAAAGCTGAAATTGAACGAAAACGTAAAAATGTCGAATCGATGAATGTTTTGCTGCCAGAAAAGAAATGTTTTCGTCGAGGAGATTTAGAAGCTAAACATGAAGAAGCGTATTGGAAAAACTATTATTCGAAAACGGACAGTTCAAATGAAAAAGACGGAGCATCATCGTCGACAACTGATGACAGCAGTAACAAACCTACAACAACTGCGAATGAAAAAATTCAATTACCACCACGAGGCGATGTGGTTAAGAAACTACGTGAACGTAATCAACCGATTCGTTTATTTGGAGAATCCGATCTCGATTCATTTCGACGATTACGAATCTTAGAGACAAGTGAACCAGAATTGAGAGGACAACGAAATGATTTCAAAGCTGGTTAGTGTTGCATATGCAAAATTCAATGTTGAAATAACGTATTTCGTTTCTTTTTTTTTTCATAGCAATGGACAAAATCGATCGAGAATATTTAGCTTGTATTCTTCATGCAAAAAATCCATCATCATCCGAAGAAGTCAATGCTGAAGAAGAAGATACTGCTGTTGGACCGCCGATACCTAATCAAACCGAAGAAGTCGTTAAAGAAGAAAGTGGCTTTGATTTGCCTGAGATCATGGAACAGATTAAAACAACACGTAAAGGCAATCGAGCATATGATTGTCAAGTAGTGTTAAATTATTTTAAATTTATTCTTAAAAAATGGTCGCACGAACTCAATGAACGTGATATCGACGAGAAGAAAACTGTTCAAGGCAAAATCGAGACAGCACTTCATCAACAAACAGGCGCTTATATGAAGCCGTTATTTCGAAAATTAAAATCCAATACATTACAAGATGATATACTCGAATCATTAATCAATGTTGTTAATTGTGTTTTGAAACGAAATTATATTCGTGCAAATGAATTTTTTCTCGAAATGGCTATTGGAAATGCGCCATGGTAAGACAAACGATTCAATGAGAAGATTTGTTTTGTATGCGCGTGTGTGTTTTTTTAGGCCACTCGGTGCAACTATGGTCGGTATTCACCCTCGTCCTGGTCGTGAAAAAATCGCGTCAAAACACGTTGCACATGTTCTCAACGATGAAACTCAACGAAAATATATTCAAGCTGTCAAACGGCTCGTTAGTCGAGCACAAAAACTTTATCCAGCTGATCCATCACGTTGTGTTGATTACGGACAACGTAATGATAATGTTACGATCATACCAAGCGGCGATCATTAAACTGTAAATAAAAATTTTTCGGATGCTTGTTTTTCTCTTTGCTCTCGTCGTTCGTTTTTTTTTCGTTTTTTTTCGTTAACTTGTTATTTTCCCTGCATCTATCGTAATTGTGCACTGATGTGTAACATTATGATGAATACGTGTAAGTTGACGTGTAATTTTTCATAGATATATTTTTTGCGGTCTTTCGTCCCATATATTTGTTTCTGTCGGCATGAAAAAAAAGAACATTACAAGTAAACGAAAATGAAAGCAAAAGAAAAATCGCGTCTAATTTATTTAAGAAAAAAAAATAAGAGAAAAAAAAGAAAAAGAAGGGAAGAGAAGATATGAAGGAGAGAAGAAGAAAAAAAGTAAGAGAAAGAGAACTTGTACATTATTGCCCCGTTTGTTCTTATTCTTCCGTTATTTATCTAGAACACTAACTAGAAACAAATCGGAACGATAATTGACAGTTCGATGAGCTTGCTGAATTAAACATAAAAACAGAATGCAGGTTGACAACCAGTTGGTGGTAGCACCTGAGAACTGCTAGCATCAACGGTAAAAGATACGGCACCGGTTGCGGGACCTGTTGACTGGGGTAAACCACCTGCACCACCGAGTGAACCGTAATTTGTGGCAAATGTAGTGGCTGTTGGAAAAGCAGCAGGAGCAGTGGTACCATATCCACCGGCGAAACCGCCACTAGCTGGTTGTTGATAATTAACAGCACCAGTAACAGT
>ERZ778024.2582-NODE-2582-length-15382-cov-35.255758_pt1 | contig 15382 bp, 11 predicted proteins | sample MGYA00375754_ERZ778024 | MGnify/ENA primary metagenome ERZ778024 (study PRJEB29350, sample SAMN05389827) | bioreactor metagenome | isolation source: Thiocyanate bioreactor | place: South Africa: University of Cape Town | collected 2014-02-18 ...
ACGCCCTCCGTTCACAAACAGACGCCCTCATCCTAAATCATAATCTGAACTTGAAACCTTCAAATTAGATAATACTAATTTGAATTTGAATTCAAGTTTCAAGTTTGACATGTATGATTAACAAAAACAATTGAACGATGTCATTTGAAGGAAAAGAAAGTAACATTAAGAGTGATTTTCAGATTCTTCAATCTAAGGAATTCAGTCACTGCTGAAGCTAAATTCGATATTGGCTCAAGTATTATTGTTTATTGATTAAAAATATAGATAAACCGCTCGGAAAACAATGTAAAAGAAACATAGATTTATATATTTTATTTATTTTATTCTTCATGGGTTCTCTGGATTAATTCAATATATTTGTGTAAAATAGTTTTGATTATTAATCTACGACTGAAACAGATTCGCGTTGATAAATTATGACACAGGCATATAATTCATCTGGTTTCATTGTTTTTGGCAATTCAAATGCCCATGTAAATGCAATATCATCGATTGCAAATGCCAATCTCATATTTTCTGTATCGAGTATAATACTAATACATTGGCCTGGTCTGGATGTACTCGGGAGATACGCAACAGCATTTTTTTCTTTTGAATATAAATGTCCACTATTAATGAGGAAGAACCATCGATCATCTTGATTTGTTGCTACATCCGTTTCATTTGTTGATAAAGTTTTTCTTACACCTAGAAATGAGCTGCCGATATTGGTGTTCCACTTAAAATCAATCTTCTGATAGCGTTCTTGATTATTAACAAATGGACGATTAACTCGAATAATCCGTTGTCCGTTTTCACTACTATTCATACATGTACGATCATTATCTGCAAATGTAAGTGCTTGTGCATTAGCAGGCTTTTCAAATTTGAGTCCTCTCAATCTTGTGAATTGTTCTTGGGGTACAACTCTTGATTCTAAATCTTCAACACGTCGACACAAGTCATTAATAATATTTTCAAGACGTGAAATATCTTCAAGTTGAATTTTAACTAATTCTAATTGAAAACTTCGATGAATCGTTGTCGTTGTATCGAGAATCTTATCTGATGTGAATTTTAACTCTAAATTTACGTCGGACAATTGAGCAGTTAATTTCTCCGAACATTGTTCATCTTTCATTTGACAACCATGTGTCATTAAATACTTCAAATACGCATATAATTCAGTATTTGTCAGATACATTGACTGTGTAAGAGCAGCACATTTTTCATTTTCAAATGTTTCTCTGTAAATTTGATGTGTTCGACGTTGTTCAGCTTCAACAGTAAGCTCAAACGAGGAATTTAATTTTAACTTAACACGATAATCACTACAAAAACCGTCGTAGCAAGAATTCATAATAGCAGATTTGATTCACGGTATTGAAATGAAGTTCATGAGTCGTTTTCTCAAATAGATAAGAGAGAGTTTGTGTGTTTTTTTTAAAGATTTTAACCAATCAAAACAAAATTTGTTTTTTCTTCCTCCGTTCTTTAAGTCTTTCCGGCCGGCTTAGCAGAATATAGAAAGAAAAAAAGAAAAGAAACATCTAATCAAATACTAGAAAAACAAAGATTTATGAATTTACTACGTGTAATAAATCCTTTTTTTTTCTATTTGAGTAAGAATTCCGCTTTGATAATGCGAAATATTAATAGAAAACATCAGATTTTTTTGTGAGACTTCAATTTTTAAATGATGGAAGTGAGAGAGAAATCTATCATTTACTACTAATGAGTCAATAAATTGAAAGATAAGATTTACAAATAATATTCGTTACTCACTGACAAATATTTCGGCTAAAAAAATGATAACACTCATCATTTCACATAATTTGCCTTATATGACCGGATGTATCCAAATGAATATTTGAGGATGGAAAGGATTAAAGAAAAAAAAATCATACAACATAAAATTTCGATAATATTGAATAGAACTTAACAGTTTTTTGATCTTACTGATAAATACCAATGAATCTATAAACCGATACTAAACTTGTCCAACTGTATTTTGATTTCCAGTTCAAAGTAATTGACCAATTTAGTTCGATTGATTTTGAAGATTTGACATCAAATAGAGAGAACTGGCCCAACTCTCTTATAAGCAAGAACATATTGGATATTATTTCGTTGCAAGATTGATTTGTATTTACAAGTTAATCTGTTTTTATATTGTCTCATCATCAACCATTCATTTCATACACACAGAACAATTAAAAGATGTCACCCTCGACATTTTTCGAAAGAATTGACTATTTGCCATCTGATTTTTACTCATTCTGTATATGTTGTCATAACATTTGTAGGAAAAAAACAACTTTTAGTTATTTATATAAAGAAATTATTTTTATATTATCAATTTAGAGAATCAAACAAGAACAAAATAAATTGAAAGTCAGAGTTATTCCAATTATTGAAAGAAATTTTGTGAACAGTTTTTTGCATCACAACGAGCAATGACATATATATATTACGTCGGTCTTTAATCGATAAAAAGAATTCTGTTGTATTACAAAAAAACGACAAGCTGTTTCATTCCGTAAAAATTTAAAAAAAACAGAAAATTGATGAAGGATGAGTAACACAGACTTGCATTTCTACGAATTTTCGGTAGTGAACAATATATTCATGAATGTATTAATTTTTCAGAAAAAAACAATACTTTTAGATTAATCATGGATGCTATTTTAACGACAATCAACACGGATAATTTGAAACGTATTTTATGTTCATCTGATATTAAATTAATGAAAAATGTTTTGACGCTGAATAAAAGTGATGAACTGAAAGTCATCTGGTTAGATAATACAATTGAACCTGAAATCAAACAAACATTAAAAGAATTACATACACATACAGATACTTTCTCAACCATTGATGAACTAACTACATTAATTAATGATCCATATGATTATAAAATAATCTTAATTGTAGCTGGCAAATATTCATCTGAAGTTTTTTTACGTTTCCATGATAATCACAAAATTGATTCAATATTTATATTTAGTATGAATAAATCATTGTATGAAAATCAAACTTATCCGAAATTAGATTCTATTCACACAGAATATGTGCCATTATTTCGTTCTGTTGAGAAACGTTTGCGTTCAATATTAAAACATCTATCGATCTTTAAAATCATTGAACAAACAAATAAATCTGTTCGTGATCTCGAACATGAATCTGCTTATTATGCATGGAATCAATTATTACGTGATGCATTGATGTCTATCGAACCTGAAAAATCGAAAAAAGATATGTTAGACTATTGTCGTTTCTATTATGCAAATGATCCAATAAGTTTAAAACAAATTGACCATTTCGAAGCAACTTTCAATCCATCAGAAGTTATTCGTTGTTATACGAATAATTATTTTCCATTTAATTTCATTAATAAAGCATTACGATGTGAAGATATTGATGCTTTATATTATCTACGTTATTTTATTATAAATTTATCAAAACAATTAAAAGAATTATATGATCAAAACTATTTAGATTATCAACAAAAATATGATCCATATTTAAAAGTTTATCGTGGTTTAACATTATCTGATGAAGATATTAATCGTTTGAAAACCTATGTAAATCATTATATATCAACGAATGGATTTCTATCAACAAGTTTACGTCGAGATGTTGCTGAAATGTTTGCAGCCAATGTCATATTTGAAATTATTGTTGATCCAAAGCAACTAAGTAATAATCTAGTTTACGCTTATATTGGAACAGTTAGTTTAATACCTGACGAAGAGGAAGTCTTGTTTGATTTGGGTGCAACATTTAAAATTATTGATGTAAAACATGATACTGATAAATATATTGTATCAATGGTAGCAGCAAATGATATTGACTGTATAAAAAATGCATATGTAGATAAAGAACGAGAATTAATCAAGTATCCGATCGAAGTAGATGAACATTTCCGAAGTACTTATACATTCAGTATGTATTTAATGCATTTGGGACAATATGATAAAAGTATTTCATTTCTCAATCGTTTATTACGTTATACGAGATTATATGATTATGAAAGATATTTCATTCTATATAGTCTTGCTCAAGCCTATATGAAAAATAATCAATTAGATAATGCATTAGAATGTGCACTGGACGCTTACAAAATAAATAAATTTTATGGTACAAACGGCATGAAACGTATTGAACTTATTTTAGGCAAAGTATATTGCTTAAGAGAAGAATATGATTTAGCATTACAGTGCTATCATAGGTCAATGAACGAAGAAGAAGAAGAAGAAAATGATGATGATGATGATGATGATGATGATGATGATATGAAGTTAGAAATTCATACAAATATTTCAGCTATTTATTTGTCAAACAACAATTTGGCTGATAGTTTTGAACACTTGCAAATATTACTTCAAATGCTAAATGAATCTAATACATTTGATTCTGTTTCAAAGGCCGATGCATATGCAGTTGTAGCAAAAGGATATCACCTTGCAGATGATATTAATCGTGCTGTCGATTATTGGGGAAAATCATTACTGCTTCGAACTGAAACATTTCCTGATAATCATCCGATTTTTCCAATAACTTATATAGAACTTGCTAATATGTACGAAGAAAATCAAGAATATCATTTAGCTACAGAATATTATCGAAAATCGATAGAATCTTATGAAAAATATTTATCAACAAATGATTTACCAACAGTAAAAGTAGCACTTCTCTTAGATATTGGCCGTTGTCATCTTCGTATGCAAAAATTTGATCTATCAAGATTAAATTTTGAAGAAGCATTACAAATTCAAGAGAATATAAAACCATGTGATGAAATGAAAGTTGTTGTTATGTATGAAAATATAGCTTTATGTTATTGGAGTCAAAAAGATTTTGATTTAACTATTCAATATTATGAAACAGCTTTAGGATTACGAAAGAAATATTCATCAAATAGTACTGAGATTATTACCTTATATAAACAAATTGGGGTTTGTTATGATGAAAAAAACCAATATGAATTAGCAAGAAACAATTATATAAAAGCATTGGAATTACAACAACAAATACTTCCGTTGGAGGAGTTATGTATTGCTGATTTATATAGTCTATTAGGATCTAGTTATGAGAATGAGAAGAACTATGAATTTTCCATACATTATTATCGATTAGGATTAAATATTAAAGAAAAATGCAATACCAACGATTCTGATACAGTTCGATCGTATAGGATCATCTCCAAAGTATATATACTAATTAATGAATATGCTTTAGCAATTGAAAGTTTAGAAAAAGCTTTAAAAATTCATGGCATGGCTAATTCAAATGAAAAATTAACATCAAGTGATATACATTCTAAATTAGCATTTTGTTATAAGCAAAATAATAACTATGATCAATCTATTCAACATTATCAATATGCTATTGATACATATGTAGATTTACCAGATAAAAGTTATAATATACTCTTCAGTCTTTATGATCAATTAGCTAGATTATATAATCAACAAAAACATTATTTTTCAGCATTACACATTTATGAAGCGATGATTGGAATATCTTCGAATATGAATCAAAATGATCTCTTAAAAACAGTAAAATTGTATATTGAAATGAGTGAAGTATATTGCAAATTAGATCAGCATAATCTGGCAATGGATTATTGTACAAAATCGATGGAAATATTGAAAACACAATACAACGATCAGTATCATTTAATGGCAAAAAATAATGAACTATTTGGGATTATTTGTTGTCATGATTGGAAAGATGCAATGGCTGAAGATTATTATAGAAAAGCATTAGAATTATTTAAAATGGCTAATGCACATGAAGATGTAAATCGACTGGAAGAGATTTTGCAAAATGGTTCTAATCGTTCAACAGAAATTTCGTCTATCAAAGGTGTTCGGAAACGAGTCATAGTTATTTCTTTGCTTTTTTTCTTTATTTTTATTTTCTCTTTTTTCGTGCGTGATATCATATGCTCATATGTTTCTCTTTCGTTCGTTTTTACTTCTCTCGTTGGTATGTTCTTATTAGTACTATTTAGATGCGCCATAGATTAAATTATACACGAAATTAGCTGTTAATTATTGTCTCAATTGAAATGTTTTATTGTTAATACTATCGATGTACATATCCATTACTAAATCGAATGCAATTTCTTTTGTTTCATTGAATAGCGTTGCATCTCTTTCAGAACTGTGAGTACCAGCAATGGTGATTCGAGCTTAATTGTCAGCACAATATAATTATACCGTATTGTTTCTATTGTTCTGAAAATTCTTATTCAATATTTTTAGGTGAATCTTGACTGAATTTCACATATGTTGTAAAAATTATTTTCTTCCTTTTTACATTCTTCTGCTAATAACGCATTCATGCTCGCTTTTGACGTCTTCAAAGTCCATACGATTATGATTCTGATAGAAATAGACGATGACCGATTGATGTTAAATTAGACCTTATAGCATTCAAATGCATCTCTATAGTATTTTTATTTTCCAAAACGATTAAGTAATGTTCGTAAGAAACGGTTTGACCCCTTTCACACCATTTTTTCACAAAAAAAAACGCAAATAAACATATGAATTTGGCTGGTGACAACCATTTGTTTTATTGTTATTGACAAAACAATATATAATCGTGAATGGAAGTCATTTTTTATTATTTTTACATTATTGTCATGATACTGTTTCTTAAAAAAATCGAAGTTATATGACATAGTCGCTAATTCAATTATTTTCAGTGTTCATTCTTGAGCAAACCACAGTCAATGAGGTTGTTTCATATGAGTTTTGTCATCACACATGTAAAAGAAATATTTCAGTCTCGATTTTTGTCATTTTTAATAGATGAGATTATTTATACACATCAACGTACTATTACAGTCGTATCCTTAAAAATTTTCAATTATTTGCTAATATTGGCAATTTCTTCACCGATGGAAGTTTTTATTGGACCAACATATATTACACTAAAATAAAATACCGTATAGGATTCGTCTGTGAATAAATGAGCGTTCAATGATAGTGAAGTCAACTACTAAGTTTGTCCAAATGTGAAAAAATAATTTCTAATGAATGTTATTCAATATTAATCAGTTTAAGAGATCTCAACCGATAGAATTGCTCGATCTGATAATAGGAAAGAAACAATCTCGACTGACCACCTGTGTATGGATTATCGGAAAGTGTTAATGACATCACGTTGTCGGGTCGAATTTGATGGCATGCAAGATCAAAATCATCTATATGAATGAATTTGAAATTTAATTGGCAAGCAGAATAGGTAATAAGAACACTATCGACATAAACGCTAACGCTGACATCATAAAAACTAAGTAAGATTTCAACTGGAATAAACAACGATGTGTCAGTCTCGTTTTTTCTATGATGATGATAAAAAAAAAGATTGTATGCTGTATATTATCTTTTGCTTTCGAAGAATGTAAAAGCACATTAACATCTTTATTTCAGCTAGAGAAACAGTTCGATTTGTTATTTATTCACATATATTTTTTACTATGTTTAAAATAAAAAAAAAAATGGACGAGAGCATGATGGTCAAGGAGGAAAGTGGTTTCAAACGCTTCCCAGATACTCAGGTGTTCATTTATTCATGAATTTTAATGAGTATTAACTCACTTAATAGGTACCACCAATTGGAAAGATGCAAAAAAAGAAATCATAAATATTCTCATAGAAACACATCTTTTAACTGTTATAAATTATTGTTCGAAAAATGTGTTTGTGACTCACTCAGCTTTTCTCGAAAATAAAATTATTGTGATTCCTCTATCCAATTTGTTTTTAATCATGAAAGATACGGTATAAATACTAAAATACTAACCTTTTTTATGCAATACGAACTGAAAAGAAGTGCTGATAGAAAACTTGCACCTACATTACAGACTTGACGGACATTTTCCAGTAAAATTTAGTTAGATATATATATGCTGATATCCATCCATATTTACCGAGCATAACATATATTTTAAAATCTGTTTGTGTTTCACATTTTTAATTCCATAAGAGTTGTGTTTATAAGTTTTTTTTTATAGGAATAATGCATAAATTGTTTCTTTAGAACGGTGATAAATATGTTTTCATAGGTAGTCCTATTTAGATGTAGCTCATTTTAACAATATTGGCTTTTTTCTCAGTATTCAAATCATTGAGCTTTATTAGAAAGTTAGAAAGCGTAATTTTTCGTTGGTTTGAGCAAAATTTTAAGAAACATGAGTGTTTTTGTATATGTTATTGATGTCTATATACACATGCAAACCTAATGGAAATATTTGCATTTGATAGGAAGTTATGATAACTTTTTCCATGATATTTGAAACAATTGCTTGAACTAGAGAAAAATCTTATTTGAATATTTATTATATAGTTTTATTTTTTTCTTCTATGCCTATGAAATGAATAAATAAAAAGTGCTGATTAAATGAATCGCATAGCATAAGAATTTCACTGAGAATATTTTACTTTCGACATACGTATGTCGTATTTTTTATTTTTATGACAAACAGTATTTACCCATGGGTAATTTTGATAGGAAAAAGCCAAGGTAGATACATGATGATTCATTGATTGACTTCCTTTATAACCATTTGCACATTTCGTTTTCATAAGCATAAGCATTATATGGATACGGAGGATAATAAACTAATCTACAGATTTCGTTTTGGTTCGACTAAGAAAACTGTCGATCTTAATGAAGAAGAAGTTCAACTTATACCATATATATCTCGACTTGTTACGTACGATGATATTCTTCAATCATGTCAAAATGAAAATGGCGAATATGTGTTAAATTCTTCTATTCGTTTTAATTATTTTCAAGCGATTTTTAATTTTTCGAAAATGAAAAATTATTCGATATTATTTGATGAATTATCTGAAGAAGCAAATGTTCTGGGCATGCTTGAACTCTATGATTTCTTAAACCTTGATCCAATACCAATTCCATTTCTAAAGGATTCATATTTACTTCGATCAAATAGAAATGAGACTGAAAATAATGAAGAATTAATTAAATATCATCGAGCAACTTTAGAAGAAACTCGAGAAACAGCTGTACAATTCGTCATATCACTTAACAACAACGAATATGATATTCATGATTCAAAAACATTGCAAACCATATTCTTTTTATTGATGGATATATTATCAAATCCAAGTGTATTCGGTACTCGAATTTGTCATCACACATTTACAGTGACTGAAAACTGTTGTTATTCATTGTTTAATAAACACGAACAACATCAGTTAGATAAAGCTCAACGTTCTGCACAAAGATATCGAACTGTAGAAAATTTACCTAACCACTTTTTCAATGCATTCACTTGGAAAGGTGTTTTGACACTTGAGGACAAGCAACAAGAAAAGTCTCTATTCGAGACAGACAGCTGGCTTGATTATGACCTAGACTATCCTATTGAATGGCCTAATTTTACTTTTCACAGTCGGCTTAGATCTTATCTCGCTCTAAGGATACAATTTCTTGAGTTTCCTGGTCCTGAAGACAACAGACCACTTCTACCTATTGAAATCAATACGACATCTCAAGCAAAATTAGCTCGGTCTGGACATTTCAATACATTACCAAAACGACCTAAAATCGACAAATTCAAATATCAATATCCTCGAAAAATTCGCAAACATTGTTCATAGAGTTCTATTTTTTGTCCATTTTTCATACAATTCTGCACGATTTTGAGCATCAAGTGTTCCTTGTATATCATTAAATTTCACGAAAATAACATCCAAAGGTTCTAAAGACACTCCATCGACACTTTTATCTGAATACGGATTCGTGGCAATCGTACATCGATATTGACTTTGCTTTGAAAACGTCAATTGAAAATATTTACTCATCGTCGGAGTTATTGAATAATTTCCATTGAGAATATGAGTCGACAAGCCTAATTCACTCACAGAAATCGTATCACTTTTCGATGTATAACATCCGAATACACCTGCGCCAGGTACTCCATCGATACCACCACTTTTTAATAGCAGAGACATTCCTGTCCAATCGGTTGTTGCGAAATACGATTGAATATGAAATTGTTCATTGCAACTCAACGTACAACCAACTAATTTGACTTTCTCATTGAGACGTTGAGTGAAAACGTAATACCAGTAGAATTTTTTGTTGAAATCTTTTTCGTAATCCGATTGAAATTGAAGAAAATACGGAGGAAAATACGGACCACGGATGGATGCATTCATTGTGATGAAATATTTATATTGTCTTAAATCGAATTTCCGGTTTCTATCACCAGTAGTATCCGCAGACGTCGTTTTCCTCCAAGGATTTCCGATCGTATGCGTTTGAATAAACCAACCAATTGAACCGTAATCAAAACATTTATTTTCATGTTGAAAATAAAATCCATTTCCTTTCGGTAGTTTCGGCAATTGGCTTTCATCAATTACTTTATTTTCAACTTGTTGTAAAATAAATACGTAATCAACTCCATCGTTTTCTCTAACTGCTGTGTCGATGAAATACTTCAAATTTCCATAGGCATGTTTATGCGTATTGGCGTAAACATAAAATAACAGGACTTTGTCGGTGATTTTCTCATCGTTTGCCGGTGGAACATGTTCAGGTTTTGAACTCGGCCAAGGAAATAGAAGATAAAATGTGAATAACAACATGCCGATGAAATATGATTTTTGTTTGTCTGAACTCATCGAACAAAACCCGAGTCTACTCTCTCTTCCACGTGTCATTTTCATTCTTTTTCTATTCTGTTAGTTACTCTCAATGCCATTTCGCGTTTTTTTTTATTTATTCAAACAACAGTCGACTACCAATCGGTTCGATTGTTTGATCGAGCTTGTTCTCTCCATTTCTCATACAATTTCGCTCGTTCTTGAGCATCAATCGTTTTAACAACGCCATTAAATTTCACAAAAACAACATCGAATGGTTCGATCGATGTTCCATCGAGTATTTTATCCAAAAACGGAATCCCACCAACAGGACAATAATCAGTTTTGACAGAAAATTCCATCGATTGATATTTTGATAAAAGTGACATGACGGTATAATTTGCTCGTTGAAGATGACCCGTTGCACCCATTTCACTGAACCAAATCGTATGAGTTTTCGTTTTATAACAGCCGAAGACGCCTGAACCGTCGATACCATCGATGCCTCCGCTTTTTAGCCAAATCGACATACCGATGGAGTCGGTGACTAAAAAATAAGATTGGACGTGCGCAGGCTGTGCACAATTATAAGTACAACCAACTAATTTGACTTTCTCATTGAGACGTTGAGTGAAAACGTAATACCAGTAGAATTTTTTGTTGAAATCTTTTTCGTAATCCGATTGAAATTGAAGAAAATACGGAGGAAAATACGGACCACGAATCGACGCATTCATTGTGATGAAATATTTATATTTTCTTAAATCAAATTTTCGATTTCTATCGCCAGACGTCGTTTTCCTCCAAGGATTTCCGATCGTATGCGTTTCAATAAACCATCCAATCGATCCATAATCATAACAAACATTTTCATGTTGAAAATAAAATGCATTTCCTTTCGGTAATTTCGGCAATTGACTTTCATCGATTGTTTTACTTTCAACTTGTTGTAAAATAAATATATAATCAACTCCATCGTTTTCTCTAACTGCTGTGTCGATGAAATACTTCAAATTTCCATAGGCATATTGATGTACGTCGGCGTAGACATAGAATAGTAAAACATTGGAATCAATCGATGTATTTTGAAGTTGTTTCGTCAAACTAAGCGAAGGATATGATGATAATAATAGCAACGAGTATTTCGAAGAGAAAAAAACGATGATAGATGTTAAGAAAATGATTATTAAAAATAAAATCCCCAGGCATTTTTTTTGCTCCATTTAGATCTAAAAATACACGAGAGATTTTATGTCAAAATTAAGCTTTTAATGAACGTATTTCGTCTGTAAGTTTTGAACATGGATGTACGATTTCTTTCTTCATTTTGTACATTTACAATGACTTGAAAATGCTCGAGAGAGAGCGAAGAAAGAAAACTGTTTTCTTTTCGTTCTGTTTTGATCGTGGCTACCAATGAGATGCAAACACATTTTCTTTTTTCATTAATCTGAAAGATGTCTAGCTGTGTCTTTTCTTTTCTCGACAGATTATTTCATTTGTATAAAATGAATTTCACCAGTCAGCATACAACATTCAATCTGATAATCGACTGCTCAATTTTAATTTTTTCTTCAATCGGTTTTTGTTCATCGTTGTTTATTTTCATGTTTATATGTCATTACATAATAATCAAAAGACGTAATTCGTCAAATCGTGTTGCTCTCCTATTAACAGCGAATGTTTATCTATCGATAATTCTAAATTCAATTTTCTATCTCGAACAGTTCGTTCGTATTTTTCGATTTCATTGGCATTCAATTGAATTTCTACGAGATCAAACCGATTGTCAACTACGTGCATATTTTCAATTCATTGCCTATTGCGGTGTGTTCTATTCGAATACTCTGCAATCGATCTACCGTCTCTGTCGAATTGTTTATCACACAAGAGCTTCGTTACAATCGTTTAAACTCTATCGAATTTTAGTTCTAATTCAATGGATTATCTGCTGTCTATTGAGTCTGTTGATATCTCGTTTGGGCTATTTTCCATTTCAAATCGATCATCAAATTTGTTTCTATGATTTGTCGAACTTTGGTCAAGTTGTTCTCATTGGTTTTCTAGCTTATGTCATTCCGATGAATGTAACTATCGGCTGTTATTATTATACATTGAGACAAGTCCGATTGAATTCGACTAGTTTGAGATCCACGATGACGCGGATTCAATTGGCCAATGCTCGACGTGATTTACTGATTCACTTTCGGATATGTGTTCTACTCGGATTGCTATTAGTTTCGATGACTCCTGCAATGATTTCTGTGAATATGTATTTGATTGCTCGATATTTAGCCTGGTGGTCATATGAAATTCATTGGCTTTCGTTTATTCTAACGATGAGTATTGTTAGTTTGGTTTTACTTTTAATATCACCTCATGTTAAAAATCTATGGAGACAAAATCGTGTTGATATTATGAGAACACTGATGAATCCGAACACGATGGGAACGAATCAATAATTAATTTATTTCAAAAAGAAAAACATCTTCTGATTTTGACAACAGACAAATGTCGCAATAAACTTTGTTATATAATTCTATCGTTATCAGCGAGATGTGTGTAACTCACTCTGGGGAAGTTATTTTTCCCATTCTGAGATATCTTAAGTAAATTTACAAAAGATCTTTACCACAATGGGGAAGATTCGTCTATATAAGGTTCGACGAAGTTCTTCTCAAGATATATCAATAAAAAATGTTGTTAAGTATTCTTTTTATCGTTCTCCTTGGCGTAAGTCAATGTTTGGGGGATACATGTTATTGCACATGTTGTGCAGGCAATTCCTGTCAACCAACCTTACTTGGTAACCTAACAGTTTCATCATGTGCTTCGGGATTATGTGAATCTACATGCAAAAATCGATTTCCTCAACAATGTACCGATGGTTCAGGCCGTACGTCGTATGTTTGCAAAAGTGGTGGTGTTACTCCATCGAATGCCAATTGGGTGGGCGCATTCGATGTTGAAAATAATTGTGATAAAAGTTTTTGCTGTTGTCCAACCGGTCAGTTAGTTAATACGAGAATTGGTAGTAATACGTTAAATGTTTATGGTCGATTTATTGGACAAGGATGCGGGGGAGCACCAGTAATTTTTAATGATAATATTGTTATGCCGACTGGATATTTAACTCAATTATTCTTTCTCGGCAATTATATTCAAGTAACACTTTCACAAGATAGTCAAGTGATATCAATGCAAAATCCAAACTTTCCTCAATGCAGTGACTCGGCAAGAAGATCAAACGCAAACAGTATTCTTACAGCTCATATCAATACAACACTCGTATTTCTATCAGTTGTTCTCTTCATTTTGACGTATTTTTCAAAATAATAAACGCCCTCTATAGTTGACTCATCTCGACGGTGCGAGGAAGAAAGAGAACAGATTGCTTCTTTTTTTTTTATTTCGCCGAAAAAAAAAGAATTTCATTTCATTTAATAATGGCGTCTTCAGACTCAAGTCTTGGTAAGATTTTTCTCGAGATTTCGACTATTTTCCTATCGAAAAAAACTTAGATCTTGCTTTTGCCATGGATTGCACGGGCTCGATGGGTTCGTATATAAAAAGTGCCACGGATAATATCCGTACGATTGTCGATGAAATTGTATCGAAAGAAAAAATCACCATGCGTTTGGCACTTGTCGAATATCGAGATCATCCACCGCAGGTTTGTTTCTTAACTAACTATTCGATAGACAGAACGATCGTTCGTTTCAGGATGCAACGTTTATCACACGAGTGCATAGTTTCACTAATTCAGTAACTGAAGCCAAACAATGGCTAGAAGGTTGTTCGGCTCAAGGCGGTGGCGATACACCTGAGGCAGTTGCAGATGCACTCAATGATGTCTTCAATCTACCTTGGCAGAGTAAATCTGCTAAAATCTGCATTCTTATTTCCGATGCTCCACCGCACGGACTTGTGAAAGACGGAGATACATTCCCCGACGGTTGTCCTCTCGGTCATGATCCACTGGCAATCGCTCGTAAAATGGCCGAAAAACAAATCATACTCTACACAGTCGGTGTCGAACCGCCTATTGGTAAATTGTTCACACCTTCATGCGATGCAAAAGTCTAATTGTTTTACAGCAAGTATCAACTTCGAAAGTAATCAAACGTCAGTAGTGTCCGATTTGAAACTTGATAGTCATTTGAATTTTAAATTCAAGTTTCAAATAAGACACTAATGATTAGGGGTGAGAAGTTCTTGTTACTCAATGTTACTAGTAACAGATAGCCGTATGTTGGAATTAAAAATGTGAAAGCAAGCTTCGTTTCGGTTCACTCATTAGCGAATCATCTAGACCTGAAATTAGTGAGTGCATTCGTCATCTTTTCCATATCGATCGACCCGAAAATACGATGATTTAAACGAGATATAAGAATAAGAGTTTAGACTAAAGGTGAGAACCCAAATCCTACAGGATTTCGGGAGACGGAATCATATCGAATTCCGCCAGACAAAGATGCAAAATTGATGAAAAGTTACAAATCTAACGCGAAGTCTTTTAAGCTATTCTATAGGTACCCTTTTCAGTAGTGTCTTATTTGAAACTTGAATTCAAATTTGAAATTTGAAGTATGACATGTATGACCCTTTTTAATGTGTCGGATCTGATTATCGGATTTGACATGTCTTCCGACTCGGATTGATCGACCTGGGAAGTTATTGTTACCCAATATTACTAGTAACAATAACTTTTTTAAGGCGGCTGACTGCAGTTTATTGCAGCAAGACGACTTATTGCTTTTAAC
>ERZ778024.2583-NODE-2583-length-15381-cov-67.970703_pt1 | contig 15381 bp, 13 predicted proteins | sample MGYA00375754_ERZ778024 | MGnify/ENA primary metagenome ERZ778024 (study PRJEB29350, sample SAMN05389827) | bioreactor metagenome | isolation source: Thiocyanate bioreactor | place: South Africa: University of Cape Town | collected 2014-02-18 ...
GTTTAATGCATTTTTTAATTAAAACAACCTCATTTCATTTTGTTTTGTATTTTTTTCTATGTTATCAATCCTTCGTCGAACCAAGAAATTTTTGCCTATTGGTAAAACTACCGCCCATTTTGCCCATCGATTTTTTTCGATACAAGTGAAGTTAGCCCACTACTCGAAAAATCTTGGTTGCGTCACTGTGTTATTGCGAAATTTATTTTCATTTTTCGTTTCGCCAAGTCGAGAAAATTTCGTATACTCTAGCGACACATTCTCAATCAATCATAACATGTTTCTTACACAAAGAAGAGAAGAGAAGAGAACAGGAAGAAAAATGATAATCTGATATTCGTCAATAGCAATAGACAGGTTAATATATTCGACGATTATTCCTTGTCGTTTCTGTATAAGTTCATGTCAATCATAACACGTTCAATTTCATGAAAATGGAAACAATTCCAATAAAAAGACTGACTTTGTTTGGTCGAGAAATATTGTCATTTCGACTCAACGAATTATTTTACAGTAATTTGGCTTTATTAATTCCAACTTTTGGTTTAATATCAACATGGCATTTTTTCAATGGTCAATCATTGTGAGCAAATCGAAAATTGATTAGAAATTTTTGTATTTCTATTGATAATTTTAGATTTTCTTGGCATTTTCCTTTATTCTGGTCATTTTGTTTATTATTTAGTTTCGTCGCTCTATCACATCGTGATTGTAGTGTAATTGTAATGTTTGTGACATTCATGATAGTCTATCCGTTTGTTTTTGGTTGGCAAATTATTCTGCTTATTATTAATTATCACCAAAAGGAAATATTTGAATCTTGTCATTCGAAGCCAATCATTGATGATCAATTTTGTTTATTTCTCAGTCGAATTTGGGGACCTATTTGGTTCGATATTCTACGTGACGCATTTCATTTGATAATTGTGTTAGTTTTTCTGTTGTATCTGAATGTATTTCGCCAAGGAGAAAAGGAAGATACTCGTCCATTGATATCGAATGCACCTTTGAAACTCAATCGACGAAAACAACGAAGAAGAATAAGATACCGACGATCTACTTTTGTATTTCGTTATGTTTTACGTCGAAAAGGTCAAATTCATTGTCGTCTACGTCTACATTGAAGATACTTTCTCTGGTGTTTGTTTATGTATATATTATGAACAAAATCGATGAAGCGTATGTATATTTTCTTCGGATAAATAGGCGAAACAAGTTGTTTCATTGTAAACAAAAATTTCGAGAACAAAGCGAAAGAGAAAAAAAACTTTCATTTAGATGGGAAGTTTCTAATGATGGACTACTCGATGTCAATGAATTAGCTCATTTAATTTCAGCCATGGTAAAAAAACAGAAGAGTTATTTCCAATTGAGATCAATTTTGATTTTTGCATTTAGTATGATCGTGCTCATGCCACTGATCGTCAAGGTGACAAAAATCCAACAGCTCGTGCAAAAGAAATCATCAAGAAACTCGACGCTAGTGGAGATAAAAGTTAAATTTAGACGAATTCGTTAAAGGGTAACTCGACTTTACCAACAAACAAAAATAGATTTTATGATTGTTTTCGTTTTAAAATTTAGATTAAAAGGTGATGAAGTCATTGCTGGTCTTCTCGCTCCAAAATAATGGAAGAAAATCAAGAAAAAATAAAAGAACAGAAGATTAGTTTTTTTTCTCTTGATCGAATAAATTATTTGTGTAGAAATTGGTTTGTTAGTTCGTTGTAAAGTTCGATATATTTCTGATGAAAATCGATCCATCGATGAGATTCAATTGCAATTAAATTTTAATACAAATAATTAGCTTGAGTAAAATCATTGATTCGACCGAATGATTTAACTTGAATACCGAAATAGATCAATCGAATTGAATGCCAAAGTAATTTCTTTGTTTTATAAAAGTTATATTGTCGAGGAAGTGGAGTTCGAGTCCAAAGAGAATCACTTGACATTTCTTTCAAAAGCTTTTCTGTTTCTAAATCGGCATTTTCCTCAGGAAATAGAACTTCAGTTCAATTTTTCGCTGACATAAATGTGATCGTGAATGATTCATTACTGATTGTTCTAACATTGAATTATTCACTTGAAATTCTTGATAAAATGGAATTTTCTCAATACATTCGATAGCGAACATTTGAGCTTCACGATCTCCCAAATCAACAAAGCATTTTTTATCTGTTTCACTGGAAAATAAATGACGAAATGTTGGATTAATCCAATGATGATTAAACATAAAATCTAATGAACTCCATTGTAAATTTGGATGTTGATCCCATGCATTCGATTTCAATACGATCACAATATCATAATCACTTTGACGTTTTCTACTCGCAGTTCCATATGCACGAGAACCAAATACATAAATACATTCAACAAAACTTTCGTCTAATGAAAGGCTTTCCAGTAAAGTTTCTTTATTCATTTTTTTTATTTGAAAACAAAAACAAATGTCTTTTCTTTTTATTCTGTGAGTCAATAAAAACTCCATAAATTGATAAGACATGTTATCAAGAAATATATTTTCATTTTCTTTTCATCAAGTCGAGAAAATTTCGTATACTCTAGCGACACATTCTCAATCAATCATAACATGTTTCTTACACAAAGAAGAGAAGAGAAGAGAACAGGAAGAAAAATGATAATCTGATATTCGTCAATAGCAATAGACAGGTTAATATATTCGACGATTATTCCTTGTCGTTTCTGTATAAGTTCATGTCAATCATAACACGTTCAATTTCATGAAAATGGAAACAATTCCAATAAAAAGACTGACTTTGTTTGGTCGAGAAATATTGTCATTTCGACTCAACGAATTATTTTACAGTAATTTGGCTTTATTAATTCCAACTTTCGGTTTAATATCAACATGGCATTTTTTCAATGGTCACTCGTTGTGAGCAAACGGAAAATTCATTTGAAATTTTTGTATTTCTATTGATGATTTTAGATTTTCTTCGGACTTGCCTTTATTCTGGTCATTTTGTTTATTATTTAGTTTCTCCTTTGTAACAGCTCGTGATTGTGGTAGAATTGCAGTATTGGTGATATTAGGGATAATCTATGCGTTCGCTATTATTTGGCATTGTTCTCTACTTACTGATAATTATGAACAAACGGAAATACTTGAATCTTGTGATTTGAAACCAACCGTTGATGACCAATTTTGTTTATTTCTGATTCGAGTTTTGGGACCTATTTGGTTCGATATTCTACGTGATGGATGTCATTTGATAATTGTGTTAGTTCTTCTGTTGTATGTGAATGTATTTCGTCGTGGAGAAGAGGAAAATACTCGTCCGTTGATATCGAATCCGTTCAATGGTCGATTATTAAATCCATCTTCGATATTCAATCGACGAAAACAAAGAAGAAGAATAAGATACCGACGATCTACTTTTGTATTCCGCTATGTTTTACGTCGAACAGGTCAAATTCATTGTCGTCTCCGTCGTCATGGAAGCTAATTTCAAAGATCTTAGACTAAAACCATATATGACTGTTGTTGTGATAGAATCTTGAATTAAAATAAAAAATTTGTATTTTCATGGATGTCGAAATATTTTTATAATTGAAGTAGCTTGCATTTCATTTGACACTAAAATGGTGCTTTCATAAAGGTTGAGATTTTCAAATTCACACCAACCTGATGTTGGATTCTATAGAATTGATGAACCTATAGCGCTGTACTAAATCAACTAAACCTACCTGACTTTCGGAAACTAGATTATCCATTGGAGAGTTTGTCAATATTGCTTATCATTGGAAGTGTAATAATATATCTCGCAAATGAAGGCATCTGGAATATTCATGTTTGCGCCTACAAAATATCATGTTCTCAGAAAACTTTGTAAGTAAGATTGATGAATTGCCGACTAGCTATTTTACTTTCTTCTATTTTTACTTCTGTTATTCAGTTAGGTATTTAATGAACTATCATAAGTCATCTGTAAGATAATCTCAATAAAAGACAGACTTATACATAGTTATTGACTGAATATTAAAAACATTTTATGATTTGCGTTAAAATCTTCTTATATTTCTTTATTTTCTTTTAAAGTAACATCAACAACAATAGCACGATCTTCAACTTCCATCTAAAAGAAAAATAACAAAAGAACTAAATATCATGTTGTTACGTAATTTTCTAAGAAATTTTCTCATGAAAAGTTTTGGGAAACGGATTAATATTTATCGAATTCAAAACTGGTCTTCCCTAGATCTGATCGGACTATCATTTAATTGGAAACAAGCCATTAGTTTACACGATTATAATATACTTGTCATCCATTATTTACTCTAGCGATTCGACTGGACACAATTAAAGTCTATATGAGTGAATTATTGCAATGACACGAACCTGTTCTTTCCTATCGATATTAATGATGTGAATAACAAAGAAAGCGCCCGGAAATAATAATAACGAACACCAAGCCGGAAGAAAAATATCAGCTAGTTGTTTAATGGAGAAACCAAAAACACTAATGAATGTTCGCCATGGTGCTGGAAATATTCGCTGACCAATAACTGCAATGCCAATACCAAGACAACCAATCGATGCATTGTAGACTCTTGGATCAGCAATATCAGAACCATAGTAAACCGCGGCTTCATGAAGATTAGGCCATATTTTCTCACCCTTGTTTATAATGTACGAAAATCCAAACGAAAGCATTCCGAACAAGAAACAAATAATGGTAAGAGAATATCCAGCCCACACCCAAATTGTAGCTCCTGATAGTTTCTCTCGAGCACGTCGATGCTGTTGACTTCTATTTACGGCTGATCGCAACATTTGTGATGGCCGACGTTGGCCATTTCTCTCCATTATTAATGTTGCGTTTAGCCGGTTGACCTCCGATTCCAGATCTGCAATTCGTTGTTTTAAATTTCGAACATACAGATCGGTATTTAAATGACGACCAGCCATTGATCCTAAACATGAATGTGTTACAACAATGTTCATTCAACATCAGCGAAATCTACGAAAAGTTTGTTTGATCTGACATATGCTTCTCAGAAGATTTTCAAAGACACGAACGAGGTTTTTTTTAATTTTAGAAGATTTTAAGTTCGAATCTCGGTGTTAGAAACTTTTCCGCTAGAGAAAATCGTATTTCGAAATAAGGCACATTCTTTTTTTTCTCTCTTTCTCTCTTAGTCATTAATACGTCTGTTAACCAGGGTATAACATATATCGTACAGGAAAAAACAAAATTTCGAATGTTTTAAACATTCAGTTAAATCTAACGAAAACATCTGTTATCCCTACCTTTTATCAAAGTTTTTGAAATATAAATAATCAAAAGTTAAAACAGGAGAATATTGAACAAAGTGAACGAAAATCATTTCGTTTAACTCCTTTTATACTATTAAAAACAAAAGACGAGATGATGATTTCAGTACTCCTGTTCTCGTCTTCTCTTTCGATATCATATAACATCGATCGATCGTTCCTCGAAAACCCTGGACAATCGCTTTCGTCAGCAAAACCTAGACTTCAGTTCAAAACATAAATTTTAATCGGTTGACATAATAACAACACAGCTGTATATGTAGAAAAGAATAAAAAAAACAAAGAAAAGTCAAATGATATTCATTTTGTACACATGTGCACAATCGGACGATTATTGTTTGTCTTTTATATAAACGCTCATGTCAGTCATAAAACATTGAATTTCATAAAAATGGAAACAATTTCAATAAAAAGATTGAGCTTGTTTCGATTCAGTGCGTTATTTTACAGAAATTTGGCTTTATTAATTCCAACTCTCGGTTTAATATCAACATGGCATTTTTTCAATGGTCAATCATTGTGAGCAAACCGAAAATTCATTTGAAATTTTTGTATTTCTATTGATAATTTTAGATTTTCTTGGCATTTTCCTTTATTCTGGTCATTTTGTTTGTTGATGATTTTTGCGGATCTAACGTGGTGGTATTGTAATGCAGTTATAGTCATTATGGCACCTGTGACAGTCTATTCGTTTGTTTTCCTTTGGCACAGTTTTCTACTGTTCATTCATTATCATGAAAAAGAACTACTTGAATCTTGTCATTCGAAACCAACCGTTGATGATCAATTTTGTTTATTTCTGATTCGAGTTTGGGGACCTATTTGGTTCGATATTTTACGTGATGGATTTCATTTCATAATTGTATTAATTTTTCTGTTGTATCTGAATGTAATTTATCGAGAAGAGGAGGATATTCGTTCATTGATATCAATGCCATTCAATGGTCGATTATTAAATCCACCTTTGATATTCGATCGACGAAAACAAAGAAGAAGAATAAGATACCGACGGTCTACTTTTGTATTCCGCTATGTTTTACGTCGAACAGGTCAAATTCATTGTCGTCTACGTCGATATCGAAGCTAATTTCTACTTTTTTGTGTTTGTTTATGTGTGTATTATGAATAAAATCAATGAAGCATATCTATATTTTCTGCGCATAAATAAACGAAACATGTTGTTCTTTTCATTGTAAACAAAAATGAGCACAACAACATCAATCCCAAAAAAACCTACTGCTAATGATTTAACTCAAAAAGGTTCGAGTTTTTCTTGAGAAAGATTTCTATTGAAATATTTTTTTTACATTTGCAGAGTTAAATTTACTTGAAAAATCATCGAAACTTAGTCGAAAAGGTAATTTGTTGCTTAAAATGAAAAATATTTATTTTTGTATAATTAAATGTTTTGAATAGAAATTCAACTGTGGCATAAAGTACATTGAAACAATAATGAATAACGGAAAATGAAAGTTTTTTCTTTAGGATTTTTTGTCAAATCATCCGACAGGCAAAATCGATAAAAAGGACTTTATTGAATTATTTAAAAAATTACATCCAAACGAAACAGAAAGTGTTATCACTCAGTATAGAAAATTGATTTGTGCTGTTTTGAATAGAAAAGAATTGTTCTTTTTTCTACTAGAGCATTTAATGCCGTTGATCAAAACGGTGATGGAACAATTGATTTCAGTGAATTCATCTTTTGTGTTGCTGTTGGAAATCAAGTTGCAACTTTAGACGAACGACTTGAAGCCATTTTTGAATTGTAAAAGCACAATTTCATTTCGAAAACAAACGAAAAAGAAAGAAACTTTCATTTAGATGGGATGTTTCCAATGATGGACTACTCGATGTTAATGAATTAGCTCATTTAATTTCAGCTATGGTAAAAACCGAACAGTTGTTTCGATTGAAATGAAAATTGATTTTTGTTTTTAGTATGATCGTACTCATGTGAATGATCGTCAAGGTGATAAAAATCCAACGACTCGTGCAAAAGAAATCATAAAAAAACTCGACGCTAGTGGAGATAAAAAATTAAGTTTAGACGAATTCGTTAAAGGGTAATTCAACTTTCCAAATCAAAATAGATTTTATGATTGTTTCTTTCCAATCTTAGATTAAAAGGTGATGAAGTCATTGCTGGTCTTCTTGCTCCAAAATAAATAAATAAACGATTAATATTAACGTTTCTTTTTCTTAAGCAAATAAATTGTTTTTTTCTCCTTGCATAAACGATGAAAATATCGGCGAATGTTTTTTTTTTCTTTTTTTCGATTGGTTTACTGAAGCACATTAAATAATCATTTCGTTTTTATTTATTTTGAAAATGACGCAAAGACCTGTCTTAACTCAAAAAGGTTCGATTTTGTTCGCTAAAAACGTCGGTTCAAATTCAATTCATCTTTTAGAATTAAGTATTCTCAGAAAAAAAACACAAATGAGTTACAAAGGTAAATTGAAATCAGATTTAGTCTTGTTCGAATTCTTTTTTTTTCTCGTAGAAATTCAATTGTGGCATCAAGTTTGTTTGATTTGTCTTGTGTTTGTGTTGAAATGTGATTTGAATTTAGCAATTCTATGAAAATTATCCGTTGGGTAAAGCGAATAAGAAACAATTTATTGATAGTTTCAAAGGAATGGTCGAAGCCGATGAATTAATAATTTTATCTCAGTAGAAAAAAAACAAGAAAATGAATTTGAAGGAGAAATATTTGATTTGATTGTAGACAATTTGATATTGTCGATCGAAATGGAGATGGAATCATGGATTTTGGAGAATATTTATTTGCTTTGGCTTTGAATTCAACAAAAATTAGTTTCGAAGAACGACTTGAAGATGTTTTTGATTTGTACGAGTTTGTTTTCGAATTGGATTTGAACGAATAGTTGAATTTAGATGGGATGTTTCGGATGATGGACATTTAGATGAAAATGAATTGTCTCATCTCATTTCGGCTATGGTAAATCTTTGGATTTGTCGTTTTCGTGGAATGTGAAAAGTATTTTTTAGTATGATGCAACGGGAGTTAAAGATCGAAAAGGACAAAATAATCCAACGACACGAGCGAAATCAATTATTGCCAAACTCGATGCGAATGGAGATCGAAAATTAACAAAAGAAGAATTTATTCAAGGGTGACAGACTAAAAACATCTTTTTGTTTTTCATCAATCGTTTTTTTTCCAATTTTAGGTGTAAAAATGATGAAGTCATTGCAAAGATGTTTACTTGAAGTTCATTTTTGAATAAATGAAACCGATGAACCTGCCCATTTTGTATTTTTATTGAATGCAACATTGATAATTTTGCCTGGAGTGAGACGAGTACAAGTTGTAGTTAGAATCGGATCATCGAAATCATCAGGCCAAAGAAACATTAAACGAATTTCTGCTTTGAGAAACGAATTGTCTTCGCGAAAGACAGGCTCATATTCAGTTTTTCTTTCTAAAATCCAATTTTGAGGATCTTTGATGTTTTCAATGATTTGTTTGGTGACATCAACATGAACATTACTTCCACCAAATGAAAATAAAGGTTTTAAAACATAATTTTCAAGATCCGAAGGCAAATTATCGAGAATCTCCGAAAGATAAAATGTTTTTAAAACACAAATTCCTTGAAGTAAAGGTAAAATCCATTTACTAATTCTAAAATACCAATTGGGATGAGGAACCCATTCGACATCGAGATCTTGTCGAATATCAACATTGTTTTTAAACAAATTCGGATCATCAGCAACTTCATCGAATATCAATCGATTGTAAATTCGTTTGATTCGTTTGGTTTGACCATTTCGTTCGTAGAAAAGTTGTTTATCTTGTTGTTTCAAATCACTCAATGAAACAATTGGAATGTCTAAATATTTCTTATGAAAATAGAAATCCGATGCTGTTTTCTGTTGTGGTGCATTGACATCCATGAGAACAACTTCATCGGGTTGATGACGACCAACAATTGTCTTTCGAAGTAATTCGATGTATTTCTCTTTTGTTAAATCATTGAAAAATATTGTCCAATTCGAAGGAATTTCATAAACAGATCGATAGGATTCGCTCATATCGATTTCTAATCCATGTAGAGATGGAAAACCTTGCAGTTCGATTAATTTCGGTGCAAAATCACCTTGTTCATCTTTAGTTATGGCGAAATCCATTGTCACTATGTGAGGATGATCGTTTTCATTGGTACAACGCCATCGATCGGGAATGGCTTTTTCTGTGATTTGTTTGAAATCTTCACGTCGAATAAAATTCATAATATGATTTGCAGCTGCAATCACTCGATCACGAAATTCATTACTGAGAAATAATGGAGATTCAGCTAAACGCATCGGAATCGGTGTTGGCAGTTGATCGTTTAGATTTTTAAGAAATTTTTTATGAGTTTCTTCGTTAAATCTTTCATTGAAATGTCGACGAATTTTGGGTGATTCCATTTTGATTTTGTTTTATTCAAATGATTCGAGTTTAGCTTTTTTTCCGTCGTTTTATAACGTGTGCTGGTATTATGAGAGAATGTTTATACTGCACAACCTCGTTTCGTTCTTTCTTTCGTGTCTTTTATTTATTCTCATGACCAAACACACACACTTCACTCGAGGAGAACAACACGTGAGAACATTGAGTAGAAACAACTTCTTTTCTTTTTGTCTTTATTTGCTTTTTTGTGAAAGAAATTGAGTGTCTTCAATTAATTTTTCAATTTCATTGATATATTGTGGAATATCATGTGAATTTGCTGTATGTACTGTTGCACCCAAAAACCATTGAATGATTTGAAGATATTTTCGAATCGATTCTTTGTAATCATATCGATACAAAACATATTTCCACATTAATTCGACATAATGATTTTTTGTATTGAATAATTCTTTCGGGTTTTCGTTGATGCTGAATGAAGAAGTATCGATTGATCATTGGCGGATAATCGTGTTAGATCTTGATTTCGTTGAAGAGAAGTTCCTGCAACTGGTCTTGTCATCGATTGATGTTTTATGGAAAAATTTGAACATAATTGTAATGCTTCTTTCTCGTCGTAACTATGAACTAAATTTGTTAATAAAGTCCATTGATTTGCATCGAATGAAGATGTATCTTTATTCAACAGATTAACTATTCGAATTTAAATCAGATAAACAAATTATTTCGAAATGAAACGAAGATTTGTGTGGATTTACTTGTTCTATTTGATTCGATGCTTTTTTTCTTTCGTTGTGTTGATAAAGACGAACGAATCATTTCGATTTTCATACCTTTGCCAAAACATTTGTTCAATCGACATGACGAACATAAATGACGCGTAAAAATATTAATTTCACATTGATTCGAATATGGACATGTCAATTGAGTCTAACAAAACAAATGATGAATTAACAATTCAATAGAATAGAAAAAGAAAATCTTCCTTAACAAGGAATAATCTCTTTAGGTCAAAATCTTCTTTTCCTTTTATTAGGCAAATTATTTATTTTGTAGAACAGATTCATAACTCGGTGGCAAATCATCATCGTCAATTTTCGGTTTTGTTCCAATGAAAATCGGTAGACTAATATCGAAATTAGTCAAAAATCCTTGAACTTGAACAATTAATTTAATAAAATATCGATTAAGAATAAACGAAGGTGTTGACGTATTTCGTTGATAGTGAAACGATGGAGAGATTTGATCTTTATCGGGAAGAGTTACGAAGAATTCTTCTCGAATTTGTTTCAATTTACAATTTTGAATCGTTGGGAGATTTGTTTGAAAAATAACTTGTCGATAATGATTGATGTCGATGATTGACGATTGAAAAATGATGAAACGAACATTTTTAATGAGAATTTCTTTGGGATTGTCGATTTCAATTTGAAAATCGATCGATTCACCTGGAAGAAAACCAATTTTATTGATTTTGCCTCTCAATAAAATATCTTTTCGATTTTGAGTTGCGAATGTCGCTTGTTGAAAATATTCATAATGATTGTCAAGCGTGACACGAGGATAAATCGTGAGGAAACGAATTTGTTTTTGATTGAATTGAAATCGAGGTTTATCAATGATAACTTGAAGGAAATATCTTACATGAGGATACACTTGAGGACTATTAATTGACGGAGGAAGAATATCGAATAAATCGAATTGAAATGGCCACGAGTAATGACCTTGACTTAAAACTACAAATTCATCGCCGATTTTCGGTCGAATAAAGATCATTTTCGATGAATAAAATGGCGAATGACGATATTCAGTCAATGTTGTTGATCCACCACGTCCATTGGAAAGTGTTTTCGTTGTTGTATAGCCAATTTCACCGATCAATGAAATAGAAATTTCTCGTGCTCGAATTTTATCATTTCGATTTGTCCAATGAACAAAACCCGAAAGAATTTCATCGGTAAAATGAATTGAATTTTGTTGATGAAGATCGATTGTAATTTGTTGAATACTACTGCAACTTCCCATCACGATCCCAATGAGAAGAAAAAAAAAGATGCCTCTTTTATTATTAATATTCAAATGGCGTAGTAATATTAGTCCTTTTCTTTCTCGTTCTGCAAAGAAGAACAACACACATCCTACGCAAATAGACTCTCCATGATCAATATTAGCTTTTATTTACAAGTCTAATAGGAACATCGAAATCAAAATGAGTAAACAATCGATGAAGTTGAACTGATATTCGAAGATAATAATTGATTTCAACGGAGATTCGTTCGTTTTGATATCGAAATGTTGGTGGGATAACGTGAGATGGGATTAAAATTGAACATGTCCGATGAATTTGTTCATCTTTTTCATTGAATAGATTCGGTAGAGTTGTTTGAAAAAGAAGATTTTCTTTTGAATTCGATTGAATTTGATAAAATTGATACAAATAGAAATCGATTTGTTTGATCAAGAGTCTCTTTGAATTAGTTAAATTCATTTCCATATGAATAAATTCATTGGGAAAATAAGTTAATTTGTCGAGAATACATTTCAATTGAATATCTTTTCCACTTTCATTTTCAAATTTTGTTTTCAATGAATTTCGTTGGAGATCAACGAAAGGATAAATAGTTACAAATGTAGTTTGACTTCGATTGGGTTCGTACCAAGATTGATTCATCGTAATTCGTAAACGATAACTAACATAGGGATACGAATGATATTGATTTAATGTTGGAGGAAGAGAATTAACTAGAGTGATTTCGAATGGCCATGAATATTCACCTTTACTTAAAATCAATTTATTTTCACCGGTTTTTCGTTGAAGAAATGGAATTTTTTGAGAATAGAATTCGATTTGTTTGTAATCGGTTGTTGTTATTGATTGACCAGTTCCATCGACAGTTAATTTCGTTTTGGTATAACCGATTTCACCTGTTAAACAAATTGAGATTTCATCGATTTTCAATTGTCCTTCGTTGATTGTTAAAAGGACATTTCCACGAATGATTTCATTGGTCAAATAAATTAAATTTATTCGATCAAGTTTCAACAGAATTTCTCCACTTTGACTGTTTCCCATTCAGAAAATCTTTTTTTGACTAGGAAATAGAATAAAATGAGTTTTGTGTTTTTTTTTCTTCTCGATTTAATCAAATTGCGATACAGATGTTCAAACAACGACAGATGAGAATGTTTTCGTCACGGTTCACTACGCTCAAATCACAATCTGTTCGATATATTATCGTTGTTTGATACGTGATATGCTCGATTAATCGTCGATTGTTATTCAAACTAAACTAATCTTTTGAATTCAAATGGAACATCGATATTTGTTGTGTCGATTTCTTGTTCTATGTCTCGTTATAAGTCTTATTTTATTTCTCGATTTCCAATTAGGACAAGGTCAAGTCAGAATCACCAAGCTTAATGAAAGTAGATTCATTTTTAATGATCACAATAGTTGGAATGTGAAAATAAATTCATTAATTGATATGAATATCGAAGCAGATGTCACGATTTCCATGGAGTATTTATCACAATTTCAACAACAACAAACGATTTACAAAGCGAGAACATTTTTTATTATGAAAATGAATAATTTATTTATAATTATTTGGAAAATGTCATCGATGAATAAGAATTCGAAAGAATATTTGTATTTGGAAGCATTGAATTGGAAATATGAACGAATCTCTTATGAATGGAACATAACGAATCAACGAATAATTTCAATTCCATCGATTCTCTCAATCGATCAGTTGACTTTAACTAAAGATAATAATAATCAATTAAATTCACATGTCATTATCAATCAGCATGGTCAACCAATCTTCATTTTAAATTCAATTGAAAAACAACAAATCAAATTCTTTAATCTTTTTACTTCTCATCAAAGTTCTTTGTCGATAAAAAATGATTTGATATTGAATAAAACAATGAATTGGATTCCATTGACTATCAACGATCAATTCTATTTTATTGATTCATTGAAACCATTCAAATTCTTCAATTGTAATTTCAACAAATCCAAATGTGAATTGTCATCGAAATCAGAACGAACTCTTTTCTTTCGAGATGCAACACAATTTGTTCGATATGATAAAACCAATTATTTCTTAGGAATAATTTCGTTGTCTGTTTCTTGTTCCGATTGTAGTCAAATGTCTCGACCACATTTAATGATTTTATTAAATGAATTCGATCGATTTCAATTGATTTATCTAAGTGAACCATTGGAATTCGATCGTCTTCCAATGTTAAATCCATTTTCAATGTCTGAACAAGTCAATTCGACGAATTATTGTTATGGAATTATTCGTGAAATCATTCCCGAATTGATCATCAATTGGGATTTTCCTTATAACAAACTTTTATTTACACTTTCAATTAATTCGAAACAAACATTTTTAGTTTCTCTCAATCGAATTGGAATCTTTGTTCGATCAATTATCAATTCACAAAAAACAAAATATACAAATGAACAAATCATTTCCTTTGGTCAATTTACTGCATCGAACTATTGCTCTCATTTATCTCAAATTTCGAAATTCAAATCAAACAAATCTTTAATAGAAAAAGACAAACTAAGACAAATCTATGTCAATGACACTATTCAAAGCCCAACTTATCCAACATTTTCACTTGTTTCGAATACCGATCGACGTAATTTAATTGCATGGATCGATTATGATTCTATAAATTATGGTTTAATCGGAAGATATTTAACTGAATTCAATTCGATGAATCGAGTTCATGGATTGATGATCGATGCTGGAGGAAATCATGGAATGTATTCGTTCTATGCGGCCATGTTCAATCAAACTGTTCATGTTTTTGAAATTCTACCTAAATATTGGATTGTTATTGAAGAATCAATTCGAATGAATAAACAAATTGGAGAACGAATTCATGTTCATAAATGTGGAATTAGTGATCGATTTGGTCAATGGAACATTTTGCCTGATGATGGAACGACTCGTTTGACTTTTCAACAGAATTCAACTCAAAATCAAATCATCGAAGCTTTTCCATTGGATGAATTCATTTTTCAACGCGTTTCTCTTATGAAAATCGATGTCGAAAGTTTCGAAATTCGAGCATTGAAAGGAGCTTTTCGAGCGATTCGATTGTTCGGCGTTGGCGCCATTCTTATTGAAATTGCACCTTCGAGATGGTTGTGGAATAATATTACTTTATACGATGGAATTACGACTTTAGAATATGTTACATCGATTGGATATTATTCGAATTATATTATTTTAAGACATGATTCGGCTTGTCCCTTTGCAAATCTTTCGACAGTCAATGAATTCACACCGATTAGTAATTTAACTATGCTCAATATGACTGATGGGCATCGACAAATTACACCGTATGTTTATCAATTCTCTCATTGGACTACAATTATCACTCTTATGAATATTCATCAATGGAATTGTAATTTTTGGTTAGAAAATCATCATCGAACGAACAACTGATCTGTTTTTTGTTGTTGTTGTTGCTTATTTCCATAGGATAGTCAATTTATCCATAGAAAAAGAAAATGTTTAATCAATAGTTTTATGTGGATCAACTTCAACTGGAGGTATTCGAAGAACTAATTAAAAATCTACAGGTGATGGTAGAAGTTGTTGACTACCCTATGTATTTAAAAATCTCGTTAGA
>ERZ778024.2585-NODE-2585-length-15341-cov-5.960552_pt1 | contig 15341 bp, 14 predicted proteins | sample MGYA00375754_ERZ778024 | MGnify/ENA primary metagenome ERZ778024 (study PRJEB29350, sample SAMN05389827) | bioreactor metagenome | isolation source: Thiocyanate bioreactor | place: South Africa: University of Cape Town | collected 2014-02-18 ...
ATGGTTTCCATAAACCACCAACTGTTGTTTGTGAAACTGATTCTCAAGGTGTTCGTGTTCACCAGATTAATGATGTTCAAAACACAAAAATTCAATATATTTTCAAAACACAAATCACAATCAAGTTTTATAGTGAAAAACAGTCACCCAAAAGTAAATTCATAAATCTCAAAATTCCTAATTCTTCAACTATTAGCAATCTCAAAGTCAAAATTCAAGAGAGAGAACTGATTCAACCTGAACAACAGATAATTTTTTGCAATGAAAAGGAATTAAATGATGATCAAACTCTAGCTGGATGCGGAGTTGAAAAGGATTCAATCCTTCATTTATTCAATAAGTCTGAGTTTGAGCTTAGAGGAGGAGAAATATTGATATTCATTAAGTCTCTTGGGAATGAAATCGCTCACAAAATAAAACCATCAGAGAGCATTTTTGATCTTAAATCCAAAATTCGAGACAACCAAAGAATCCTGATTAACGAGCAAGAATTGACATTTTCTGGGAAACAATTAGAAGATGAAAGAAAATTATCTGACTATAATATCGAGAATCTATCGATTATTTATTTGAAAACAGGAGGAATGACAATTTTAGTATTTAAAATACTGACAGGATCCATGTTTACCCTTGAAGTTGGAACTTCTGATACTATTGACAATGTTAAAGCTAAGATTCAAGAGATAGAAGGTATCCCACCCGATCAACAACGGTTAATTTTTGCTGGAAAACAATTAGAAGATGGAAGCACATTGAGCAACTATAATATTCAAAAAGAATCAACTCTTCATTTGGGTTTAAGGTTGAGAGGAGGAGGAGGAATGTCAATTTTCATTAAAACCCTCTCAGGAGAAACTATTAGAATCAATACAATAAATGAAAATACCATCAAAGAGATTAAAAATAAAATTCAAGCAAAAGAAGAGATTCCATCAGATCAACAAATTCTGGAAAACAATTAGAAAATGAAAAAACTCTGTCTGATTATGGCATTCAAGATGACTCAACAATCCATTTAAGTTTAACCATTGGACCAAGTACCCTTTCGCTTGACCCCAAAATCATTGATCCCCATATCATTATGACTTTACAAAAATTGTTGATAAACAGAAGTTTTATCGAGGAGAAAAAGAATACCTTCGCCCATGTGGATGTTGAAGATTTGCATTAAAAGTGACTGGAAAGTATGGCAGTGATCAATGGTTAGCGTCTTCATCATCCAGTTAGTTATCATGGAACAGCTAAAGCAAATGTCCCACCTATTAGCTCTGAAGGATTTCAAGTCGGACCAAGACATCTTTATGGATATGGAATTTATTCCTCCCCTGACCCTGAAGTTGCCTTTGCTTATGCTCATGAGTTCTCTTTTAATGCAAAGAGATACAAGCTCATTTTTCAGAATCGAGTAAATCCAAAAAATCTTGAAATCTTTCGTCAGAATGAGCAATCACCAAGAGGAGAGTATTGGTTGGTGAAGTCTTCTGAAGATATCCGTCCTTATGGAGTTTGTATCAAGGAAATTGAAGAGAAAACTTGTGTCTTAATGTAATTTTAATTGTTGGAAAAAAATGAAAACAACAATTCTGGTGGAAAGTCTTTTTTTTTTTTTTTTTCTCGTTATCAATATTGTTTTGAAAATTTTAAGGAATCGTTCATTTCTCAAAGAATAAATACTATAATGTCAAATATATTGTCTTTATTCAATACTTATTATTCTTCAACAAACTTTTTTTTTGAAATTAATGTTTGATATCAATCAATTGAAGCTTTAAAATCCAAGTAATCATCAGAAAGGAGAACCACGATTGCGAATAAAGCAGCAGCATCATCACCTTGAAAATATTGGTATTGATTAAGTAAAGTGGAAATGAAAAATAAAAATAAAAAAGAAAAAAGAAAAAGAAAAAGAAAAAAGAAAATCAATAAAAATGAAAAATAAAATAAAATACCAGCAAATTCCAATATTCTCAATTGCTTTCTTATTTCAGTTGGATTTCTTTCGAATAATTCCAATAATTGGATAATAGCTCTATACTTTTGTTTTCTTTTATAAAATTGTTCTTCACTTTCACTATTTTTCTTTTCTTCTCTTTCATTCTCTCTTGCAATATCAATTGATAATTTTCCGTCCTTATTTTTTATTCTTGTTGAATCGATAACTCTTTTATTTGTTAACAATAATTTCACAATTTTAACCTTCCCATATTCACAAGCACTATGCAAAGGTGTTTCACCATGGTTATTTGCTTTATTTATGTCCACCCTTTTATCATTTAATAATAATTTTACAATTTCAATCCTTTCAATTCTACATGAAATATAAAAAGGAGTCCAATCAACTTCATTACCTTGATTTACATCAACTCTATTATCCTTTAATAATAATTTCACAATTTCAATACGTCCTTGTTGACAAGCAATATAAAAAGGTGTCCTACTATATTTATCTGCTTCATTGATATCAATCCTTTTATCATTTGATAACAACTTCACAATTTCAACATGCCCATAATAACAAAGAATATAAAATGGTGTTTTACCATATTCATTTGCTTTATTGATATCCATCCTTTTATCATTTGATAACAACTTCACAATTTCAACATGTTCATAATAACAAGCAATATAAAATGGTGTTTTACCATCATGATTTTCTTTATTTATATCAATTCTCTCATAATTTAATAGCAATTTAACAATTTCAATATGTCCATATTTACAACTAATATAAAAAGGTGTTTGACCATTGTTATTTGTCTGATTGACATTAACTCTTTTATCATTTAATAAAAATTTCACAATTTCAATATGTTTATTCCGGCAAGCAGTATAAAATGGTGTCCAACATTTTTCACTTGTTTTATTGATCTCAACTCTCTCATCACTTAATAGCAATTTCACCACCTCAATATGTCCATTCCAACATGCAATATGAAAAGGTGTTGCAGTATTCCTTGTTTTATTGATATTAACTCCCTTTAAATTTAACATTGATTTCTTCCATTCAAATTTTCCTTCTTGACCAACAAGATGAAAAGGTATTTGCCCGTCATATACTTGATTGACCTCATCTCTTTCAAGTGTGGAATGGTCAAGGAGTTGTTTAACTTCTTCAATATTCCCATCCATACATGCTGAATAAAGTTGGTTTGCCATATCGTCTTTTTTTAAAAAAAACAAAAAGATATTTCGATGTATCAGACTTTTGTTTTTGGAAAAATGGTGACACAAGGTTTTTTTTTAAAAAAAAGAAAAGAAAAGAAAAAAAGAAAAAGAATTAAATGTTACCTATTTATTCTAAGATTCTATCATTATATCTCCATTCATTTCTCGACTTCTCTTTATGATGCTTCATTTTCAAGTTTGGGAAGATAATGAAGGAAGATAATCCATTGTTGGTCTTAAACCAAATCTTGCTCTGGAGATTAGGAGACTCAACATGAAAACAGTTTTAAAGGTTATGCGACAACTTGAATATCAAAATACAAGATTTAATAATGCAAGAATTATAATATATCGAGATAGATTGTTGGCCTAACCCTAAACCCTAAACCCAAGATATCTTCATAATTTAAATACGAATAAAATTTGATATTGAAAATCTAGAGACATTTTTGGGGTTTAATTCCAAACTGAGTCTATTGAATTATTCTTCCTTGAGTCCATTTTTCTATTCAATAAATAAATAAAGGATTGTTTATTTTGTTTTTAATTATTGGACTGATGAATCATCGATATTTTACTAATACTTTACTAATCATTTACTGATAAAAACAGAAAAACCGTTGACCACATGGCTCCTCAGCTCTCTTGTAACAACCTCTTATTCAACACTTATTCTTCTACTTCTTATTCTTCTTATTAACACTTATAATTACACTTATTATCCTTTGGTGATGATGTATTTATTGTGTGTTTGAGTTTCGCTTTAGTTTGAGGTCAAAAAGTCCTCATTTTTGTTTGTGTAAAATTTTTATAATTGGAATTAGAAGGAATCATAATTGGAATTGTAAAAGAAGTTGAATTGCAATTGTAATTGAGTTAGCTTATTAGAACTATTGGAAATGTATGAAATGTGAAGAAAGGAAGTTAGGAAGAGCTATTGGAACTAACTTAACTTCATTCAAGTTGAATTGGAAATTGGACTTATTTGAAAAGCTTAACTGACATATTCATACTTTCAATTTGATAGAATTCTTACATTCACTTTACAAATAGAACTCTGATTCATTTATTGAAACTCATTAAACTCGTTCTTTTTTATTATATAGATAGAGGAAAAGAAGGATTTTTTATCCTTGACCCAAAAGATAAAACAGGCAATTGGCAACTCAAGTTAAAGTAATAATTATTTTATTATTACCATTATTTTTTTAGAAATAATTAACTCTTAAATAAAAAATCAATAAATAAAGTAAAGAAGGAGATTGTCGAACCTTTCAATATAGTAAAGATGGAAGTTTAATTGCTTATTGTACAAATGATGGGTATTTTTTATTTATTTATTTATTTATTGATTTAAGATTCATCATTCATTTTTAAATTGGAAAGAATTATTGATTTTTTTTAAAAAAAACTAAATAACAGTGTTCAAATATTAAAGAGTGATACAGGAGAAGTAGTCCAAGAGTTTGCAGTTAAAAAAGTTGTTACTTTAGTTTTTTCACCTAAAAATACTTATGTTGCAACATTACAAAATCCTGGTTAGTTTCTTTGATTCGATTCCAATTTAAATCATTGATGAATCTTCAATTAAAAAAAAAAAAAACAATTGAATTAACAAAATTATAGTAATTGATGAGCATGGAAAAGGAGAGGATAATCTTCTTGTTTGGGAAGTTTCAACTGGAGAAAAAGTAATTAGTTTCTTACAAAAATCACAAAATAATTGGGCTCCAAGATGGAGTGATGATGAATCTATTTGTGCAAGATATAGTACTAGTGAAGTTATTTTTTATAATGGAAAACAATTAAAAGAAGGTTTCGATTTTTTTAAAAAAATTACACCCATCAGTTTGAACTTAAATTAAAGACACGAAATTATGTAAAATATAGGAATACAATCACGTCTTCAAATTGGAGGAATGAAAAATTTTGAATTATCACCAGGAAATGCACCCTACAAAGTTGCAGTTTTTGTTCCAGAAATTAAGGTTCTTAATAAAATAAAATAAAATAAAATAAAATAAAATAAGCCAAAATTCAAGATCAAATTATAATAAATAATAAATTCATTAATAAAGGGTGCCCCAGCTTATGTTAGAATGTATTCATATGGTGCATGGTCAGTTCCAATTTCAAGTAAAGCATTTTATAAAGCAGATAAAATTGAAATGAAATGGAATGCGAATGGTAATTATTTTTTTTTTTTGAAATATTTTCCATTTCGCAAAAAATCAAAAAAAATTTTTTCAAAAAAATATATATAACAAAAAGGAACTAAGTTATTAGTTTTAACTTCAACAGAAGTTGATACTAGTGGAAAGTCATATTTTGGAGAAACTGGTTTGTATTTCTTAGATGCTAAATTTGATTGCAGAATTACTTTAGGTTAGAATTATTCAAATTATTTTTCTCAACCAGTAAATTTCGAAATATTGAATTAAATTAAAATTTCAGATAAAGAAGGTCCTATTCATGATGTTTGTTGGAGTCCAAATTCAAGAGAATTCGTTGTTATTTATGGATGTACAAATTTCTTTTTTTTTTTTTTTTTTTTTTTTTTCTTTTTTTTCAAATATCACTTATTCAATCAATATCAATCAGTCATGCCAGCAAAAGCTGCATTATTTGATAATAAAGCAAATAAAATTTTCGATTTTGGAATTCATCCAGTTAATACCATAAAATTCAGTCCTCATGGCCAAAGTATTTTTTTTTTTTTATTTATTTATTTATTTTCCTTTCTTTTTTTCCAATCTTATCTTAAAAAAAAATTAGTGATTTTATTGGGTGGATTTGGAAATTTATCTGGAGACATGATCCTTTATTCAAGAGCTAATCCTGCACATTCAATTAAACTTTCAGCTAGAGATACAACTTATGTAGAATGGTCTCCAAATGAACATCTCTTATTAACTGCAACTTTATTTCCTAGATTAAGAGTTGATAATGGGTTCTTATTTCTTTAGTTAATTAATTTCATGCAAGAACTTCATCAAAAAATCAAAAAAAAAAAAAAAAAAAAAAAAAAAAAAAAACTAAATATTTATTATTATAAAATAGATTTCATGGAAACCTCAACATTCTCCTCAACAACCACTCTCAAAAACTTCTGTTGCTGACTATAAAGAATCAGAATCAATGTTAGCTTCAACTAATTCAAATGGAGGTTTAATTTTTTTTTTTTTTTTTTTTTTTTTTTTTTTTTGTTTCTCATCATATATAAAATAAATTAATTTTTATTTAAAAAAAAATCAATTAAATAATAGCTTCATCTTCAAACCAACAGAAAACTGCTTATGTCCCTCCTCACTTACGTGGACAACAAGTTTTTTTTCTTTTTCTTTTTTTCTTTCTTTTTTTGTTTTTGTTTAATTCCAAAAATGATAGAAAGCATCTGCTCCACGCGATTTACATGAAAGGTTAGGAGAAAATAATGAATTCAAAGGTAAATTCAATTCAAAGAAATAATATTTTTTTAAAAAAAAAAAATTGAATTCTATAGGAAAAGGAAAAGAAAAACAAAAACCAACCACACCCAAAAAAGATGATAAAGAAGGTTTTTCTTTCTTTCTTTTTATTTTTTTTTTCCAAACTTGAATTCAGAATTCTTCAACTTCAATTAATTATATAGAGATGGAAAAAAAGATTAAAAATTTAACAAAGAAACTTCAACAAATTCAAGTATTAAAGCAACAAAGTGCGGAAGGCAAAGTTTTAGAAACAAACCAAGTTCTTTTTTTTTTTCTTTTCTTTTCTTTTCTTTTCTTTTTTTTTTTTTTCCACTCAAAAACTCATTCAATAATAAATAAAATAAATCAAAAGTTGGAAAAAATTAAATCTGAAGATGCAACCAAATTAGAACTCGAAAAACTTCAAAGCCAACTTGGAGCTTGAAAAAATAAATAAAATAAAAAATAGAAACATTCAAAAAACATTTTTTTTATCTTCTATTTACGGAAAGAATACAGATTCGCATTGACAAAATTTTTTTTTTCTGGTTTGTTTGATTGTTTTTCAGAGTATTAGGTGATCATTTCTATGAGGAAAGATTTTGTTGATTAGAATTTTCTTTTTGGTTTTGTAAACTTGGTTGATTTTGTAGATTTTGTAAATTTTGTGGATTTTGTAGATTTTGTGGATTCATTTGTAATTGTTGTTGATGATGTAATAACTGTTGTTGCTGTAATTGTGAAAAATTCATTCCTCCAAGTGAGTTTGATAATGTATCAAAAGATTGAGAATGTTGGATAATTTGTTTTGGTTCATCTGAAGCATCTAATTCATTCGATTTGATTTAATTTCAATTTGAAAGAATAGAAAGGATTGAAAAAAAAGAAAAAAAATACTTTGAGATATAAGTGCTTCAGGAGGATAATAGGGTAAATTTGGTCTATAAATTTTTTGAAAAAAAAGAAGAATCAATAATAAGTAATAAAGAGGAAAAAAAAAAAGAAAAGAAAAAAAAGGAAAAAAAGTAAAGAAAAGTTAATAATTAATACACTGGCATTTGTTGTTGCATTGGCATTGACATTGGTCGAGATCGTAGAAATTGTTGAGAGAGAAATTGTTGCTGTTGCTGTTGTTGTTGTTGTTGTTGGGGTAGTTGTTGTGGTATTTGTTGTTGCTGTTGCATTTGAAATTGTTGCATTTGATTTATATTAGGACGACCAAATTGTGGGGTATAGTTTAATGGTTGATTTCTTTTTTTTTTTTTTTCCATCACTTCATTGATAATTTGAATAAAGAAAAAAATAAGTAAATAAAAAAAATTCAGACCTTTGTTCAGGAAGTCTAAAAGTACAAACGAGGGATTGTGGTTGACCAAATTCATTTTTCATTGCCACCATCATTAATTCAACTGTGACAAAAGATCCATTTTTATGTTTCATCTTTAAGAGAAAAAAAAATGTCAATACCAAATAAATGAAAAAAAAAAAAAAGAAATTAAATTTACTCTTAGGGTGAAAGATGGGAAATCTTGACCTTTCAAAACAATAGTATGTACTTGAGATAAAAGAAGAAGATCATCCCCAATAACAAATTCATATAAACTTCTCCATAAAAATTCTTGAGGTAAGAACCCAAATAAATAGGAACATTCTATAGGAGCACTAGTAAAATGTCCATCTAAAGAGTGTGTTGTTAAAACTTGATCTCCAAAATATCCAAGTTTTTTATCTGTATTTTTTGAAAAATTAGAAAGGAAGAAAAAAAAAAAAAAAGAAATAAAATAAAATAAAATAAAATAAAATAAAGGGAATAAATTTTTTTTAAAAAAAAAAAATTATAACCAGAAGATGGATTATTTTCATCAATTGGAGTATAAAAATTGTCTAAGAAAGATCTTTGAGGGTCAGCTAATTGTTGTTCAGGTTGATTTTGTTGGACTTGAGTTGAATCGGGATTTTGAGGTTGAAATTGAGAAGTTTGAGTTTGAGGTTTTGGAGAAGTTTCTTTCTTTTTCTTTTTTTCTTTCTTTTCTTTAAGTGGTTTATCTCCATTTTTTGTAATTTGAAATTCTGAAATAGTTGTCATTGTTTTTTGATCATCTCCTTCATTCTTTTGCTATGTGAATTATTTTTTATTGAATTTTTATTTTATGACTTAAATTTGTTTATTTGAAAAAAAAAAAAAGAAAAAAAAAAGGGTACATTCTTTTTAGCTTTTGGAGTTTTTTTAGTTGGACTAGTTTGTTCATCTTTATCAGTTGGTTTTTGTAATCTTGGTCTCCCTCTTTTCTTATGTTCAACATCAACACATGTAGCAGTTCTTCCTAGATGAACACATCTAATCGGAAAAAAAGAATGAGACAAGGGAAAAAAAAAAGAAGAAAAGAAAATGAAAAAGAAAAAGAAAATGAAAAAGAAAAAAAAAAAACGACCTTTTACATGGTCGATTTAAGTCACAAGCCAAATGAGCTTTCTTGCAATTTACACAAGCTTTAAATATTGGTTTGGTTTTAGGTTTTTGAGCCTTTTCTTTAAAATCCTCTAACCATGCATACTCTTCTGATGCCTAAAATTAAAGAATGAAAATTTTAAATGTTTAAATTATTTTGAATTTTCAATGAAGAGTTCCAACCTCTTGTTGTTCATTTCCTTCTCCAGGTGGGTTATTTGTTCGTGCCAAGTTTGAATCACTTTTAGAGAAAGCTTTTTGAGACATTGATCTTTGTGGAGGTGGGTAAGGATATCTTCGATATCATTTTTTTTTTTGAATTAATGGAAATTCGAAAAAATAAAATGGAGTGAAAAATAGAATTAAAATGATACTGATAAATTGGACCAGAAACTGAATGAAACATAGCTTGATTTGGAGGCATTGGATTCCCGATATTATCATTTTTATGGAAAAGGAAAGTGGAACCTGAATATTGGTCAGATTGTTTTTGTTTTTGTTTTCTTATCTTTCCTGGAGATGAAAGGGTTTCATTTTGTGAATCAAAAGAAAGACTTCTTGCCATTCCACTTTTTGGTTTTTTTTTTTAATTGAAAAAATAAGACGATATCAACTTTTTTTTTTAAAAAAAAGAATACCCATAAGTTAAATCATTTTGACTAGCTTGTTGCAAACCCACTCTTGTTGGTTCATGAGTATAAGATTTTTGAACATAAGGTAATGGTGCAACAAATCCTTTTGAATTTACATTCACATTCACATTTCCTTGAAAACTTTCAGTTTCATTATATTGATTTAAACCCGGGTTATTAACATTATGTATTTGATTTTGAGGTTGAATTTGTGATTGAATTTGAAACGATTGAGTAAATTGATGGTTTCCTCCATTTGATTGATCATTTGGATGCTCCATCATGTGTTAAAATAGGATAGTGATTCAAGAGTTGTAATTAACCTCTCTTTCTAAAATAAGTTTGATATAGAATTTTTGGGTTTGAAAGAAAGAGAAATGTATGTTGAATATTAATAAAAATTGAGGTGAAATGAAAAATAATAATGAGAGGAAATGAATGAAATGTTACCGTAGTTTGATTTTGATGAAGAGAGAAGGTTTATGGTGAGAAGTAGTTGTAGTTCTGAGGGTTTAGAGGTTACAAATGTTGAACGGGAAGCACCTTCGGAGAAATAGAATATTAAATTTTTTTTTTTTTTGGAGGCAACTTTTTTTAAAAAAAAATATAAACAACGAACAAAAAATATACTTTATCTATTCAAAATTTTTCATACAATTCAATTTTAATAAAATAAATTCATAGTGTTCAATAGTTTTTCGAGTTAGTTATTGATATTATCAGATGAGGCTTTCTTATAACTTTTTTTTTTCTCAAAAAACAGTTTTTTTTCTTTTAAAATTTTTTTCTTTTCACTCCGGTTTTTGAAGTAAATCAATGAATAAGATAATATTTATATGAAAATGTAGGTAATTTTTCGAATTTTTGATGAATGGATGTGTGTTGAGTTAGTGAGTTGATGAGTTAGAATGAATGAGAGGTTAAGAGGGGAAGATATCTGAAGAGGAATTAAGAAAAAAAAAAAAAAAAAATGAGAAAGGAAAAAAAAAAATGGCGGGTAAATTTTTTATTCTCCGGGCCAATAAAAATCTAGAATGGACCTTTTTTTTTGGATTTATAAGATCAAAGTTCGAAATTTTTTGAATTTTTGTTCCTTGAACTCAAGGTTGACTTGATACTTTCAAGAAATTATAATTACAATTAAACATTATTTCTTTCTTCTTTTTGCCATTTCTGACAATAATAATGTCGAATAACAATAGAAATAAAGAATCAATCATTGACAAGTTCGGCTTTGAGAAGGAAAAAGAGAAATGGAAGAGCCACTCTGGAAAGCCTGTGAAGGTGGTTACTTTCTGTTATTGACTCACTTACTTCAAAACTCACAAATTAACCTCAATTTGCAAGATGATGCATTGAACAGAACACCTTTTTATGTCGCTTGTCAAGAAGGACAAATTGAAATTGTGAAAATATTATTAAATGATAAAAGAGTTGATATCAATAAAGCAAGTAGATATGATCAAACACCCTTTTGGATTGCTTGTGCAAATGGACATGTTGAAATTGTGAAAATATTATTAAATGATAATCGAATTGATATCAATAAAGCAAATGATAATGAGGCAACCCCTTTTTATGTTGCATGTTATTATGGACATGTTGAAATAGTGAAAATATTATTAAATGATAATCGAATTGATATCAATCAAGCAAATACTAATGGTTGGACCCCTTTTCATCGTGCTTGTTCAAATGGACATATTGAAATTGCAAAATTGTTATTAAATGATGAAAGAGTTGATATGAATAAAACAACAAATGATGGTAATACACCTTTTTTGATTGTTTGTGCAAATGGAAAAACAGAAGTGGTGAAATTATTATTAAATGATGAAAGAGTTGATCTAAATAAAGCGGATAATTCTGGTCTAACATCTTTTTATATTGCTTGTTATCATGGAAATATTGAAATTGTGAAGTTATTATTAAGTGTTGAAAGAGTTGATATCAATAAAGCAACAAATGATCATGGAAGTGGCGCAACACCTTTTCGTATCGCTTGTTCTCAGGGACATATTGAAATTGTGAAATATTTGTTATCATGTGGAAGAGAAGTCGATATCAATCAAAAAGATGGTAATGGAATAACTGGTCTTGATTGGGCAAGAGAAATAAAAGAAATGGAAATGGATGAATGGGATGAAGATTGGGAAAATGAAGAAAACTTTGAAGAAAGGAAAAGAGGGTGTGCAAAGATTGTCGAATTATTAGAATCATTTGAAATAAATCCAAATCAAACAAGACTTCAATTGAGGATACAGTTCGGATTGGCCGGTAAATCTTTTATTTATTTATTTTTTTTTTTTTTAAATATCAAAATCTTTCTAAAATAATATTTCTGTATTTCAAGACAAGGATGCTATTTCTGTTTATTCAATGATAGTTTTGCTTTCAGATTGTTACTTAGATTTCAAAAACAAAGAATTGAAAATCCATTAGAAATCAATTTATTTCTTTATTTTTGGGATATTCAACCCTCCTTCATCTTTCGTCTTTGGAATCATTTCAAAGTTTGACTTCAAATCTATCTTCCCATTCGATATTTTCGAATCTTTTCAAGAATGTAAAATTGAATTTCGAAAGTATTTATTTGAAAGATTATTATTATCGGAATTAAATATTTGAAAGTTTATCTTTCTTCGCAAACTTCAGTTTGATGCTCCAAAACAAAATTGATACAAAAGGAAAAAGAAAAAAAAAACATGGCGTTGACCCGATTCCATGTCCCAATTTGCATTATGCAACACAAACGCATAATTGATTTTAATAGGACTTGACTTAGAATAACAATCATTATAGAGTTGTAATAACACTATCACTGCTTTCAAAAAACAAATATTCAATTCAATTCAATCATTTTCAATATTTGAATCCAATAATGAATGAAAAAAAAAAAAGGTTGTGTGTTTATTTGTTTTGGGGTTGGCTTTTTGATTGTTGTTTGATTGTTATAAATTTAATGATTGTTTGATTGGAAATAATGATTTGATACTCAAATGATTTGAATAGAATAGAATTGATTTTATAAAAAATGAACTTGACAGAATATATTTCGTTAGTTATTTTATTTGATATGTTTGAAATTTTTAGGAATGTATGATATCAATCAATGATTTTTTTGAAAAGATTTTGAGTGATGTTGAAGAAGAATGATGGAAAGATTAAAAATTTTCATATTTTAGGATTGAATCAATACAATATTAAATCAATAAATACAATAGATTGAACGTCAGAGAAAAGGTGAAGGAAGGAAATGAGAGGAAGGAAGAAGAGTAAAGAGAAAGATCCTAAAGATGAGAAAGGACTTGTAAATAATAGTAATCAACCAGTTTCTTATATTGCTGAGATGCCAGCTGAGCAAGATGGAGGAGTTGAACGTACAGGATCATCAAGATCAAGCTTTAAAAGTATATCAAGTGACACTTTACATTTTGTAAAGGATGAAACAAATCACCATACATTTATTCCAGTTGAATTGAGGAAAGTTATTAAATGTACACATTGTAATTGGTTAATATGGGGTTATATGGCTAGTCCACTTCGTTGTGCAGGTTTAATTTTATTTAAAAACTAATTGACCCAATAATTTCATTTTAATTTTTTATTTAAAAAGATTGTGGTGAGTTCGCTCATGATGATTGTGCACCTCTTGTAACAACAAAATGTGTTGTTTGGCTTAAACAACACGAAAGTGAACAATTTCAAAGATTAGAAGCTCTCTTTCCAAATTTGGAGGTGACACTCCTTAAAGAAGTTCAAGAATGGTCTGATAATCTTCAAACTATTATTGCTCGATTATTAAAAGAGGATGAAAAAAGAGAGGAAATGTATTTTTCTTTATTCATTTAATAATATTCATTTAAAAACTATTCTGTAATATATTAATCTAAATAACAATAGGCAGAAAAAATTATGTCCTGAAAGTACAAGAATTCCAAGTCATACTGAATTAAAACATGTAAATTTAACAATCCAAGAGTTTACTGAAAAATATAAAGAATTAGATGAACATTTAACTGTTTTAATTAATGAAGAGGTAAAACAAAATTTTTCATTGATTTTAGGATTTTTTTTTTTTTTTTTATTAAAATAAATGTTGATAGAAAAAAAAAAAAATAAAAAAAAAAAAAATTAAAAAAAAAAAAAAAAAAAGGAAATGAACTTAATTCAAAATACACTTGAACTCTTAATTAAAAGAAAGGATCAATTAACGAAAGCACTCGAAGAAAATGAACTTTTTCTTCGCCCTACTCCTTCTTATTCTTCAATTCCATTTGTATCAATAACTCCTGCAGAAACTTCTAATGAATCTTCAAATGAAAATTCAAATGAACCTTCAACTCCTGAAACATCAAATCCTAACTTTCATTATTTTCCAAATGTCATTGATGCATCAAACGAAAATTTGATCGTTACTTCTGCAAGATATTCTTCAAAACTTTCACCAGTTAATTCTATTTCCCCTCCTCTCTCTCCAAAATTACCACCAAGATCTCTATCAAATGAAAATGTTAAAAATCAAAAACCAGTAATTGTAATTGAAAATCAAAGTTTTGGACTTCAAAGATCATCTGGAATTTTAGTTGTAGAACCAAAACAGTTTTATACTCAAACGAAAAAAGAAAGAGAAGAGAAGAAAGAAGAGAATATTTCACCAAAAAACATTACTCGAACCTTAAGTAGTCCAAACTCTCCAAATTTATCCTCCTCACCTTCATCAAGAATCACCTCGTTCTTTTCATTCGATTTTGATAAAAAGGAGAAAGAAAAATGTGTTCATCCTTATAAAGTTGTCTGCCATGCAGAAAAGCTTTCAGAAGAAGTCAAAAAAAGAAAAGAATATGCTTATGAGTATAGAATGAAAGCTGAAAAATTAAGATTACAATTTTTAGATGAGTTAAAGGTAATTATTTTATTTTATTTTAATTTCTCATTTTTAATTTTCATTTGATTCAATAACAAATCATAAAAGTTATTTTCTGAACAATGTTTAAATGAACTTCGAGCTCCTTATAGAGAATTATATTTTTGGGAAAGGAAACTTCTTGAAGCAAAAGCTACTTATGAAGAAACTTCATCAGTGGCACTTGATGAAAGAGTAACTTATATTCATTCAATCTTAGAAAATCTATCAAAATGGTATTTTTAATTTATTTTATTTTATTTTTCCTTCTTTAATCTTAAACTCCAAAAAATAAATAAAGGGAGGATTCTGTTTCTGCTTCATTTCTTTTGGGATCAAAATCATATCTTCAATCTCAAACTGAAGTTAGACGCAAAAAATATTCAGCTAAAGTAATTCAATAATTTTCTTTCTTTCTTTCTTTCTTTCTTTCTTTCTTTCTTTCTTTCTTTCTTTGAACTTTTATTCATTGAAAATATAAATAGGTATTAGAAAAGAAACTCAAAGAAAAATCCCAAGAAGTTCAAGAAATTAGGAAAAGAGTTAGTATCCAAAGTTCTGTCACTGAAAGACAACATAAACTTTCATTTTTATTAAGTCAAGCAATTAATGAAGAAAATTGTCCTTATCCATTTTATGATTCAGCTTATATTGAGTTTAAATCTATTGTTAGAGATAATAGAACACTTAATGGTAATTTTCTTTTTGTTGCTTTAAAATTTAACAACAACAACAACAAA
>ERZ778024.2586-NODE-2586-length-15338-cov-55.788327_pt1 | contig 15338 bp, 19 predicted proteins | sample MGYA00375754_ERZ778024 | MGnify/ENA primary metagenome ERZ778024 (study PRJEB29350, sample SAMN05389827) | bioreactor metagenome | isolation source: Thiocyanate bioreactor | place: South Africa: University of Cape Town | collected 2014-02-18 ...
GTGCATTTTGAAGAACTTGAAGATTGTTCATCTTTATTTTCTAATCTAAAAATCACACTAAATCAATAACCTTTGAAAATTTACAAAACGGTGAGCGTGGATGAGAAGGGAGAGCTGGATTATAAAATTCGAAATATTTTTTTCTGTTCAATTAAGATTTCTTTGGGCTTCCACCTGTGCCATATTGTGGATCGTTTGAAATGACTTGATTCGGTCGATTCCAATCTTTTCGTGTAGCACCTAATTTAACAACAATAACGAACTATATTCAATCAAATCATATCCTTCGTTATACCTGGTTGATTCGTATCATCGGTTTCAGTTGGTTTCTGTTTTTTTCCTTCACTTTTGGTTTTATTCAAATTCGTGCCTAATTTATTTCTTCATATCAATCGAATTCAACATATCATTCGATTTACTTTTATGTTTGTCTGGTGATGTCGATGATTTCGGATCACTTCCATCGAATCGTACCTGTTCGAAAACGCTAGTTAATCGTGCAAAACCAACCGGTTGTCGCAAAACTACACTCGTTTTTGTAACAGCTTCTCGTAGAACTTGCATAATTTTAATCTAAAAACAAACAAGATCTGTATTCTTTCGTTTTGTTTTTATTTAACAAAAGAAAATAATATTTTGTATATATAAATTTATGTTCAAAAATTCAAATCGATCTTTGATGAAACATCTGTGATATCTGCTGAATTGTTAGTAAATAATGATTGGCATAGTATTTAATTAGAACACTTAAACCAATGAGAATGAAAACGAATGTCGAATGATGAAGAATTAAATTGATTATTAAAATTAATAAATTAATACAAACAATAACTAAACAAATAATTAAAGTTAATAGATTGAAGTCGGATGGATGACGTTTATAACAAATAAAACTGAAATATAATCCGAGACAAAAGATTCGAATGAAGATAATTAATGGCGAGAAATCGAATAGAAATCGTGTGATTGTATCCAAGAATGTTGGTATCCATTGCGTGCAAACAAGTGAGAGAAATGAAAAGATAATATAGAAAAAAATCGAACCGAAGAAAACGAGCGTGAATATTGTCGAAAGAATTAGAAGTGATATGAAAATTGTTTTCTTCAATTCGAATAATTCATTTTCTAATTGATGAATACGTCGATAGAGATTCGAAAGATGTCTATCGATATCATCTTGAGTTGACATTGAACTATTGGCAAGATATTTGTCTTCTAGATTACATTCAGTGGGCAGCTGTTCGAGACAATGATTTTTAATATGACTTGAAAAATGTCCACGTAGTAATTTTTGTTTGCAAACATTACATTGTATTTCTAATTCATCGAGAATATTTCGTATGACATGACTTGTGAGTTTTAAATCTTGATTATTTAAAATAGGTGCTCGACAACATGGACATAATTTCAATTTTCTTATACAACGATTACAAAATGAATTTTCGCATAGAACATGCGTTTGAGGATCGAGTAAAGGATCTAAACATATTGGACAGATTAATGAACGTGAGATTTTCTCTTCATTGACGTAGATAAAATTATTTGCTAATGCTAATTCACGATTTGATGTTGTCGTACGAAACATCATGCGTAGATGATTTAATAGATTCGACGGCATATTTTTTTTTGCTTAAATCTAGAATTGAAATTCTATGCAAAATATACAAAACAGATTTTATCGAGTCGATAACCAAACAAATCCAAATGAAATTAGAAACCAAAATAAATAGATCATTGTCAAGAATTTCAAATGACCGAGAAGATAATGTTCAATTAAAATTCGAACAAAGATCGATGCTAAGGCAAAAATGAATATACAAAAGTAATAGAAAAGCCAATCGATAGAATTTTCAGTCGAAACTAAACTTTTCAATCGTTGACTACAAACAAGTAAGAGAACCGATGAAAACAAACAAAAATAAATCAAATACGAAAACAACGAATACCAATGTTCGATTGTATAGCAACTGTATTCTTTTGTTGTCGAGGAATTCAATGAGAATAAATCGAGACTTAGATTGAAACGTTTAGCTACGCCATCAGACCAATTAAATGCAATTAAAAACGACGATGAAAGAAATTCAAAAAGATTGACTAAACTTTCTGGACGAATAAAATAAACTATTGTTAGTGGAATTATTGAGCCAGCTGTTAAACCGTACAGAAACATCGGACAACTCATGATTAATTTTCAAGGGAAACACACAAAACGACAAGAACAAGAATATTCTGTGTGTTGTTGTTTTCTTTTGCGAATCTAATAAATACACCAATCAGAAAATGAATAGAGTGTGCTAGTGTATGAGACAGCCAACAAGTCTGTGTTAGCTACACTATATATATTGAATTATTTTTATCTAAATAGGTCATAAAACATGTTTTCGATTGTAGTTGTTTCGATTGTTTTTCTTTTGACTTTATTTTGGTTTTTCTTTCGACGTGATGTCAAAGTTCGACGAACAATAACCATTCCCGGTGTTTCACCATCGGATTCTGAACTCGGTAATCTCGGTGATATCGGTCGAGCTGGTAGTCTTCATCAATATCTAACTGAACTCCATAAAAAATACGGTCCTATTGTGTCATTCTATTGGAATAAAGATCGTGTTGTTAGTATTGCTTCGCCTGAAGCTTTTCATGAAACACGTCGTTTGTTCGATCGACCAGTGCCTTTATTCGCTCCATTCGAACCATTAATCGGCTCGAAAAGTATTCAATATGCTAATGGTGACGAAGGACGATATCGTCGAAAGAATCATTATGATATTCCTCTATCGCCAACGATTCTTCGTGGACATTTTTTTCAAATATTTCAAAATGTTCTACGCGATAAATTAAATTTTTGGAAAGAAAATAACGAAAATCGAATTAATTTACATGCTGAAATGTTAACATTAGCGATTCGTTCGATTACATTGGCTGCATTCGGTTCGAAAGCGACCTATGGCGAAGAAGATCTTATCGAACAAGCTTATAATACATGTTGGCATGAGATGGAAATGCGTATTCAAGGTGAATCGAGTACATTGAAACGTGAAAATGATTTTCAAAATGCACGAAATTATTTTCTCGCAAAAGTCAAAGAAATTATCACCGAACGTCGACAACATACAGGTGAAAATGAGAAATGTTTTGTCGATTATCTATTAGCTGATGATGAATATATTCGAAGTGATGAACATATTTGTGATGAAACTATTACGATGTTTGTTGGAGGTTTTCATACGACAGGAAATTTACTAACATGGATTTTTTATTATCTTGCTAAAAATCCAATGATTCAAGACAAACTCTATGAAGAATTAATTCGAACATATCAAACAGAATTTCCATCATTTGAACAAATCGATGAAATGTCTTATCTATCAAATATTATCAATGAATCATTACGTCTCTCTGTTTTAGCACCATGGGCAGCTCGAGTATCGTTCGATGAAAATATCGAGCTCTGTGGATATACAATTCCAGCTGGTACATCGATTATTCAAGCACTTGGTGTTGTTCTACAAGATGAAACTATTTGGACGAATCCACATGAATTCAATCCCGATCGATTCAATCAAGACAACAAAAAGAATCGTTCATCATTAGCATTTTCACCATTCGGATTTTCCGGCAAACGTATCTGCCCTGGTTATCGTTTTGCTCAATACGAAGCAAGTCTATTCGTTGCCGGAATCATTCGAACATTTCAAGTGACTTTAACCGATCCAAATACTCCCGTCGTACCTATTCACGGTCTTGTTACCGCACCAAAAGATGAAATCCATGTAACGTTTACACGTCGAACAAACTAATCTGTTTGTGTTCGTTTTGTTATACCTATATGATTGGTGAATATAAAATACGAATAAACTTAAAGAAAAAAGAAGTAGGCTAGTCCAAATCATTGTAAAGTGTGGCATTCGATTGAAAACCAATCGTGTTGTCTGATGTAATACTTTATATTTTACATCATTTATTTCGTCTATTCAAAATTCAGTCAGATATTAATATATGTATATGCGTCAAGTCGTTTTTTCTCTTCATTTTAAATACAAAATTTTTAGATTGAATTATGTTGGATACAACAAATCTCGTGCGAATCGTAACGCCAGATCAAAATCTTTCGTTTACTGAAATAAGAAAGCCTCGACGAAGAAGTATATCAATTAGTTTACATGAAACAAATACACCTTCCGTTCAATCTCTCTCATCATTGGATTGTACAGATCTATCGAATTCATCAGCATCGTGTCAATCGACAACGAATCACGATAATTCCGATCTATTATCAGCTTATGATAAACTAACAGTATGGAAACGAACAATAGAAAAACATTTAAATCGTATTTATTTACAAAAATTAAAAGAAATCGATAGTTTACTAAGCGACGGTCAGAACGACATTGACATTCTATTTGGTACAATTCCCGAATTTGATCAATTGGCAACAATTACTTATCGACAACATTTTATCGATCCAACCTATGATGATATCGAATTCGATTATGTTAATAGTCAATCAGTAGATCTACCGAGTAGTAATATTTTACTTGCTTCATCGAATCAACACATACTTACCTATGATGACGTCAAAACAAAATTAACGTTATACGACATGACGAATTCCTATTCGAAATCATTCAAATGGAATGCATATGAATATGGTGATCCATGTGAATTAACATATTCATATTATTTAGATTTATTCTGTATAATAACAAATCAAGGTCTTTTTACATGGTCATCGGACAATCCGTGTCAACCACCTTTACATATCGAATCGATCAAATCAATTGGTGTCAATCGTCTATGGTCGATAGCATCGACGGATACACGATCGGACGTGTTTGTTTTGTTTAAATTAGGTAGTTATGTCGAACGATGGAATTCAATAGTTGGCTCGAATGATTGGCAACATGTTCAACGATGGTCCAATCATGATCTATTCGAACGAAATGATCAACGTATACGAACAATACGAATGACATCAAATTATGTTGCATGGACTGTTGAATCAACTAAAACAAGCGAATGGCGTGTGGATATTTTAGATTATCATTTACAAATTATTCGACAAGGCGTTAATATTGATAATCTTGATAAATATTCGTCATGTTTATTATCAAATTTTGGGCCAATACAGTTTTTAATTATTGATAGTAATCGTCATTTATTGTTTTTACTTGATTCGAATGGACAAACAAAATTAAAAACAAATCATATCACACATAAACGTATTAAAAATGCTGTGCTGGTCGAAAATGATCATAAGAAATCGTTGGCTATTCGATTGGAACAACCCAATCAGTTATATATTTTGCCGTTGATTAACAAAAACGACGTAGTTTAAATATATTTTTATTTTATTCATAAAAAAAGATATTCTTTGTTTCTTTTTTCTCCTATTGTTATTATCATGTATCTTTCTATATTATTTTATTTTAACACGAAAAAATAAACTCTCAGGGGGAGGAATAACCGAGCTGTCGAGTAACTTTGACACGAACACAGTTTAATCTTATGATATTTACCAAGATAAATCTTTGTCGGTTTTGCAAAAAGGAAAAGAGAAATACTCAACCAGGGTTGCAATTAAAATATCAGAGAACTTGTTTTTGTCGACGATGAAATTTACCGAGGATCTATCGAGCACAGGTGTGTTCGGAATGAGGTATAAATACTCGTTCGAATTCTATCGATGATTGTCAAACGATTCTGTAAGTAAATTTTGACGTTCATTTTTGCAATATGATTTGATCTGTTGGGTTTAGTTTTGCGACATAATGTTTCGTTGGTATTGCTGGGTTATCTTCTGTGCAGTTTTAGTTTTTTCAACATGGGCTTTTCCAAGTGAAAGTAATGTTGAAGAAAACAATTTAGTTGTTGCCGATCAAAATACGGTTATGGAAAATGAACTTTTGGATGTAAATGATGAAGATTTTGTCTTCGACGACGACGATGATGATGATGAAGACTTTGAAGATGAAAATGGACTTGCTATCACTGACCGAGGTTTACGAAAACGAAAGCCAAAACCCCAATCAGATGAATCATCGTCATCGGAAGAAGAGAAGAAAAAGAAAAAAGGAAAACAATTGAAAAAAGTTAAATGTGTTTGCTACGGAAAAAAACCATTTAGTTATACCTTAAAAACTTATCCTAAACCAAGTAGAAATGAAATTGAAATCAAATGATGACTAGTTGTTTGATTTTCTTCTAGGCAAACCAAAACCAAAACCAAAACCAAAACCAAAACCCAAACCAACAACTCAAGCATCGACAACATCGACTCCAAAAGATAAAAACAAAGGCGGATGTAAGAATACACTTTGCAATTTTTTTTCATCGATTAATAATGTCGTATCGACTTTTACAGCTAACAAAAATCAAGCCGACAAAAAGGATAAAGAAGAGGACGATGATTAAATTCAATGTTCAATACTTGAATATTTTTTTTTTCTTTTCAAAAACATTATAAACGTAGTGACCTATGTCTTTTTTTGTCTTCATTGAATTTATTCTCCGAATAAAGTGCTTCTCTATAAATGGATATTTTTATTTGAACGGAAAAAAATAGGAGCTTATCCATAAACATATGCAAACTAAAACTAATTTCGATACTTTTTGTTTCTAAGTCTATTCGATTTGATTTGTCTGCGTGTCAATGAAATTTATTGTTGATTATTTACGAAATTGAATTGAACTTTCATCGATAGTTAACGGTGTAATTTTCATTGAAAATGGTGCTTTTTCAATTGTATCGAATCGACCATTTAGATCGTGTAATCTTGTTTTTATCGAATCGATTTCGTCTTGTTTGCTATATTCCGTTTCAATGAATTCTTCAACACGTTTTTTCAGCTGATTAATCACAGTACGTTGATCATTGACTTGATCTTGAACGAGACGATCTAATTCTTGAGATTTCAATCCATAGTATCGATCGATTTTCGCATAACTATCAATACGCCATTGTTTTAAATCTTGTCGAAATTGACTAACAGATTTCGATAGATCGAGAAATTGAAAACGTGCATCAACGTCGTTGACCGTTTTTTTCAAAAGATTTATTTGCGAAACAAGTAAATCATTGTGTTGCCAGAAATGTTGAAGACAAAGATCACGACTGCAACATTTACATATTGCTCGTGATGTTCGTTTGCATTGAATATCGATACATTTCGTTGTCATTTTGGTTTTAACCACAAATCAATGGAATTATTTTCGTTCTATTTTCAAATACAATGATTGGCGAAATGTTGTTCTGTCGTCGTCTTCTCTACCAAGACGTTGCTATTTTCTTTCTCTTCAATATGAATATGAAATGTTGGTAACTATCTTCGAAGTTTGTTCTTTCAAAGGTTTCAATTTAATCAAAAATAATGAAAATATAAACATATTGATTTCGACTAGTTTTTTTTTTGATTTATTTTCAAAAGCAATAAACACAATAGACGAGAAAAGAAAAAGAAAAACAACAAGAAGAAAAAGGGAAAAACTAAAGTAAATATAGAAGATTTTCGATGTTCAACTGTGAACAAATAATTTTCTCTGTTTTTTCTCATAATAATCTTGATCACAAAATTCAATAACTGAACTTTGAATATCCATATCGATTTCTTCGGCATACCATTTATGATTTGTTATTAAAACCATATGCCATAAATTATGATATAAAAGTAAACAATTACAAAATAAACGTTCATCATTGGTTAATAAACGCGATGATTTCGTTTCTATTGGGATATATGTTTCATGATTATTATTTTGAATAAATGGTATTTCGAAATTAATCAAGCCACCTGTTCGTGTGCGTTGATCGAGAATAAATTCTCGAGCTATTTGATTTTGATAATTTGCGAGAAGATATTCCAAAGATGATTGTTCGAATAATTGAACAAAACAAAAGCCTTTCGCTTGAAGAAATAAATCTAATGAGAGAAATTTCAATTGAAAATGTGAATGTTTCGGATTGGGAAGATATTTTGTCATGGTTACATTTCCATGAATGGAATTCCAAAAGAAATTTTCTCGTGCTTGTTCGCTGATGATATTGTACGCGTGAGATAGACAAGAATCCGATGAAAATTGATGAAAACATGATGATGGAAGTAAGAGATCTTCGTGAAAATGTCGATGAAGATCGTTGATATTGATGAAGATTCGATCTTCACTGGCATATTTCACGTAAGGAAAAATGAAAGCATCGATTTGAACGAAACCACCGGATTCATCGACGATTGAAAGATCAAGCTGAAAATGAAAGAAGAAGAAGAAGAATTATGATGAGATCTTTTTCGAATGAATATCAACGAACACGTTTCTCGAAAAATAATCGTCGCTGTGCAATGTTTGTTGATGAAACACAGAGAGAATCAAATTCATGATTTGCTTGTCGAGTTTGTCTAAAAATTTCATCAAATGAAAATATATCCTATCTATGATATTCATTGAATATTACTTTTCAACTTGATTTAAAACGAATTTCTCTTCGATTGTCCAACGTGATTTAACTTCTTCTCTCATTGTTGCAAGTATTTGATCCCATTTATCGGTATGAATATCATCATTTTGAAAGAATGATGTCGAACAATCTAATATTCCGATTAAACAATCGAGTAACGCTACACTTAACAAACGATTCGACCATTCAGGATGATTCTCAGGTGGAAAATCAATTGTCGATGAAAACGAATGTATCAATCGATCGTAATAAGTCTGTTCGATCGAAGTCATTTCTAATATTGGCAAATTTTTAACCATTTCTAAAATTGGACTCAAACGATTCGATTGATGTTGATCGAGAACATTCAATGCATAAGAAAAACGAATGTACGGTACATAATAATTATTTGCTAAACTAAAAACAAAAGCAATGTATTAACAAAAAAAAAGATTTTGTCGTCTTCGAACCGAAACAATATCGGAATACGATAATGATAAAATGACAGAAGTCCGTAGTGTTTTCGATGTGATGGAAGATCAATCGGACGTAAGAACGATGATTGAAAACAACGAGTATTTGTCTCGGTTGATGGTTGATTAAAAATAAGATCGTTGAGATCATCATCGAGAGGATTTTCTGTTGGTACAAAAAGACTTTCACTTTCGATGATATCAAATGGATCGAGCGGCATATTAAATAGGTCCATTAGAGAAAATGAAATTTCGTAATAAAGTGCACGAAGAGAGTTTAATGAATGAGAAGAGAAAAAAAAGAACGAAGAAAGAAGAAATAAACCACGCACATGGTTTAATCAGTTAGAGAATTTATTTCGAATAAATAAAAAAAAAGAGACAAGAAATATATTCGATTTGTTATTGTTCTTTCGATTTGAAATAATCACCTAAAATGAATCGTAGAAAATTTGAAAATATTCAATCGAAACTCTACCTAGTTTTTCTACAGCTTCAATAGCAATCGCTGGATTCATTCGATCGTTGAATGTACCAAAAAGAACGTAGACTTTCGTTTTAACAAGTATCAATCCTCGATTTTCCTTTCAATAAATATTTAAATGAAATCTTTTTTCCTTTTTTGCTACGACTCACTTCTTTAGCATAGATCGATTCATTATCAGCTCGTATACATGAATAGTAAATCTCATTGAAATAAAGACCTTTTTTTCTTAAAAGTGTCGGTTGATTAAATGCATTTACAAGTGTATCAACATCGAATTGTTCTAACTAGAAAATGAATCTATACATAAAAACATTATCTTTCAATTGTCCAGCATACTTTATATCCAACAGATGTTGTCTTAATTTGACATGTATCACGTATTAATAAGCCACATTTTTCAATATGACCTGAATCAATCAGAGCTGTATGTAATAGAACTTGCAATTGATTCATAATGAAAATCAAATTCTTCGTTCTCAAATAGCCATTTCACTTGATGTTACATTGGCATCAAACCTCCATAGAAATTTCTTTTCAGTTCTTTACATAGCAACGATCAAAAAGGAAATTTATATTATTATTTTTTTTCGAATATATCCATACGATACAATACAATGAAAACAAAAAACGGAACTAAGCAAACACGAAAAATGTGTTGCTAGAATTATAAATCTCGAAACTAAATACACTACGAAAGAGAAAAAAAATTAAACGAAACAACAGAAGATATTTGTTCAAAAGTTAAATTATCTATTTGCTTGATTTTTTTGTACGACCACCTGTACGTTGTCGTCCGGTTGTTTTCTTGGCAGGTGTTGTTCGTTGAATGAACGCTTTGCCTTCTTTAGCTGTCTTAGCCATTGTACCAGCTCGTTTAAGAGCTGGTTTACGAGCACTTGATGATTTCGTAACTTCTTCAAGAGCTTTCTTAGCATTGACAGCTGCTTGTCGACGTTTTGTTTCTGAACGTGTATCACCAAGAATTTGCTTTCCGAGTAGAACTTTAGCTTCTTTTGCAGTTGTTTTCATTGTTACTGCTTTGGATAGTTTCGGTTTTTTAGTCGTCGTTTTAGTTTCTTCTTCAGAGCTTGAATCTGATTGATCACGTGCATCGAGCAATGCATTGACTTGATTTAATTTAGTTGCACCCCAAGCTTGTTTTAAAAATTCTTGTCCATCCTACAACGGAAAAAACAACAACAATAGACATATGTTTTGGTTTGTTTTCAATTGCATACAGCTGCAGTTGCGGCCATTGTGCCTTTTTTCTTCAATGTTGCTTTGGTGACTTTTTTAGGTGCCATTATATGATTTGGAATAGATATTTAAATGATTTCTAGAAAATATCAATGTGAAAAAAACTAAAGATCTCGTATGCTTATAAATAGTTTTCTTGGCAATGGAATTTCACATGTTTAGGCTAATAATGTGCAATATCATGCTTTTTGTTGGATGCCTATGCGTGTGTGTGTGCGTGTAGGAGGTATCGACAGAATCAGTAAAAACGAAGTAATTCGGGTAGCCATTGTTGAAATTATTTTTGCATGTAATCCTCTATCATATTGTGAAAAATATTTTTGAAATCCCATGAAAATCGAGCTCGAAATGTATATTTCTTAGTCTTTGTTTACTATTTTGAAAAACTAAAACTGTTCGTTCGTTATTTATTTATTTACCTCGAAGTCGACACTTGTTGTTCGATTAGAAATAACTGTAGAAAGGTATAAATATATATATATTTAAAAAGAACAGCAAGAGAAAGAAAGAAAAAACGACGCATATACATCTATTGTTATCAACAGATACATAGTTCATATCTTCAGTTAAATAAATATGACCGAACTTGACGATAATCGACCGAAAATTACTGTCTATTGGTTAGAAGAAAGTCGAGCTGATCGAATTCTTTTGCTATTAGAAGAATTGGAATTACCGTATACGATTGAAAAATTTCAACGTGGTCCAGATAAACTCGCACCGAGTGATTTAAAGAAAATTCATCCGTTGGGAAAAAGTCCTGTGATCAAAGATGGTGATCGAGTCGTTGCTGAATCAGGTTTTATTATCGATTATTTAATTAATAAATACGGACAAAATAAACAATTGAAACCAACGAATGAAGAAGATTTATTTCAATACAATTACGTAAGAGTTTACAAAATATATTCTATTCAAGAACAAAGATTCAATTTTTTCGTTATATAGTTTTTACATTATATCGAAGGCAGTTTAATGCCAATCTTAGTAATGAAATATGTTTTTCTTAATATTCAAAAGAATTCACCATGGATCATCAAACCAATTGTCAATGGTATTGTTGACAAAGTCAATGGACTTTTTCTCGGACCAAATATTCGTACACACGTCGAATTTCTCGAAAGTGAACTAGGCAAACGACGATGGTTAGCTGGAGAAGAATATTCCGGTGCTGATATTCAAGTAATAATTTTCGAAATATACAAAAAATCAAATCATTGTCCGATTCTATTTTATTCTAGGCGAGTTTTGCTATTGAAATGCTGATTAAACGTGCTGGTGTTGATGAAAATCAAGCACCAAATCTCTCTCGTTATGTCACTGCATTACGCGATCGTCCAGCTTACAAACGAGCTCTTGAAAAAGTCGGAAAAACAACCATTGCTTGATCATGATCACCACACCACAGCTCTTTTTTAATAAACATTTTCATAATAAAAAGAAACTAAAAACGTTCTTATGTTTTCATTCTGCTTTCCGGCGACATCTATAAACATTCATTCCTATCACATCCAGTGCATCCATTACCCTGGTCCTTCTGTAAATAGTGTGTGTTTTTCTTCTCTATTTGTTCTTTATTCTTCAATATCGAAAAGCAAAAAAATATCTAACTACCTGCAACCGGCTCGATGAAGCAGAAAAACTAGATTAATTTTATTTGTGTATGCGGGTTAAATTATAATTTAAACAAAAAAAATTTTTTTTTTATTCATGTCTCGACGTCATTCACCTAATGATAAATCTCAAAATCCTTGTGATGAACAACGTTATTGTATTTGTCAAAAAACAGAAGATGAGTTAGATGATCAAGATTTTATGATCGAATGTGACGGATGTAATGGCTGGTTTCATGGCAAATGCATTGGTTTAGCTGATCGAATTGCTGGTAAATAAATAAAAACAGAACATTATTATTGACTAGACCTCGATCATTTTTGTTTTTTGCTTAGACGATATTGAAAAATATTTTTGCGATGAATGTGCAAAACAACATGGACCTTCAATATGTAAATCGATTGATTTTTATGATAAATTTCACTGAATTGATCTTGTTTTTTGCAGTTAAACAACGAAGAAATCAACATCGAAGGGATTTTAGCGATGCAAATGCTGATAACAAAGTAGAAGAATTCGATTTTCAAATCATTATTTTGTTTATATTTTGATATCTAATTATTAGCCGATACAAAGTGGCACTCAGGATTTTATAAACAAATTAAAACGAAAGATTTTTCCGAGGTAAAATCTCGAATAAGAAAAGAATATTTGATTGAAATTCATTTTAAGTTGTGATCCTGTCATAACTCGTTTGAAAGGACATCAGGTTACTGAAGAATATTTAATTGAAAATGGTTTTACGAAACCGATTCTTGTTACGAATCGTGATGGTTTAGAATTGGCACTACCGAGTCGAACGATAACTCTCGCAGAAATTAATGATTTAGCTGGTAAAAGAAACTCAATTTGCTTTGTTTTCGACGAAAAAATATTTTTCATTTAGGACCCGATCGTTTTATTGATATTATCGATTGCGAAAAACAAGTGACTTATAAAATGAGTTTAGAAGAATATATCGAATATTTCGAAAGTTTTGAAAGAACTAAAACTTACAATGTTCTCAGTCTCGAAGTTTCGAATACAAAGTAAAGAAAAAAAACAAAAGAGAGAAAATCTTTTCGATTTGAAAAATGTTTCGGATTTATTAGATTAGGCGAACAGATAACTCTACCTCGAATTGTTCGAGAACTTTCGTGGGCGTCAACTGGCGTCTGGCCAATGAAGAACGCTGATGATGATCAACGAAAGAAAAAGGAGAATTGGCTGACACAGAATCGACAACGAACAGCTTCGTCAACGGACACCGATGCAAGCGACGATGAAATCGATGCAAATCATTTCGAGAATTTTCAACGACCTGAAGTCACGAAATATTGTCTCATGAGTCCGCAAGCATCGTACACAGATTTTCATGTTGATTTCGGCGGATCGAGCGTTTGGTATTCAGTTGTTCGAGTACGAACGTCAAATTTCTTTCTCTTGAAACAAATGAAAAACTTTTTAGGGAGAGAAAATCTTTTATATCATCGAGCCAACCGACGAAAATCTGCAGAAATATGCCGATTGGTCGCGTTCACCAACGGAATCGGAAACATTCCTCGGCGATTGCGTTTCGCATTGCTATAAAATGCATTTAAAAGAAGATAATACGGTTTTCATTCCTGCTGGGTTAGTCGTCGATTCTTGTCGAATCTTCACGAACATGTGAATTTCTCGTTTAGATGGATTCATGCCGTTTATACAGTGACAGATTCGTTAGTTTTCGGCGGGAATTTCCTACAATCAATGGGTGTTGACATGCAACTTCGGTAGAATTTCATCGAAAATCTCACACATTTGAATCTGATTTTATTTTCCTATAGAATCTACGAACTTGAACGACTTGCTCAAGTTCCAAATAAATTTCAATTTCCACTTTTCGAAACTTTTCATTGGTATGCAGCGAAATCATTCTACGATGAAATTAAAAGTAAACTAAGAAATCATTTTCATTTTGTAATTTATTCTCGTCAACATCTAGAAGCAAACGAGTCGCGTTCATCGGTCAGTCCGATAACTCAACAAGCATGTGAATCGATCTTTCACTACATGTCAAAATGGTTGGCCAATGATAAACGAGTAAGAACGCAAGGTTTTTGATTAACGAGAAAAGAAAAGAATATATGTAAGAAGAACACGAGACTGAGATTAACATCAAGTAATATTTGGTAAATTGATTTGACAACGAATATCGAAAAACCTTCTTTGCTTTATTTTTCGAGCTCTTTTGCCATTTTTTCTTTGAAAAATAATTATCGTTCGGGGTGTTTTATAAGATTTGTTTTTGATAAATTTTAGTATCAAATCAAAAATCGTTTGATTATACCGAAAGGAATTCAATGCGACAAACTTTTACGAGATCTTGGAAAAGAACTTGATTGTGCGAAATCACGCGGTGGTTCGTTATTCCATTCGAAACCTCCATCGTTGAGTATCATAACAACTCCGATGAAAGTCGAAAGTAAACATGAACTTGTTCAAATCAATCATACGAAGGTTTGCCGAAAAACAAAATAGAAATCGAATTTGAACATTTTCTTTTTTTTTTCTGTTAGATTAAAGTTAAATGCCGACGTTTGTCACCGGAAGCGAAAGGCAGCGAAATGAAAGTCACAATTAAAACGAAACTAACTGGTTGTCGAAAACCGAATCAAAATCAAGATCCACCGGCAGTTGTGAATAAGAAAAAAGTCAATCGACCTAATCCACCAGTTAAACAAGAAGAATCACCGAAAATCACCTATACATTAGATCTTGAATCAAAACGGCAACGTTTCATTGAGCCTTCGACATCTTATTCGTTCGTTGATTGAACTTTTTTTGTTTTTGTCGATCTAGAAAAAATGATTTTTCATTTAGATCATCACATGATCTCGTAGAAAGTACTGATGATACATCGACGAATGATTCATCGATTCCTGAAGACACTCATAAGACAAATGAACTATTCGAGAGTATGGCTGATGGAGGTTTAGCATCGTTTGTTAAAAGCTCATCGAATGGTAAGAAAATCAAAAAGAAAAAGACGATTTTTCTATGTTTTATATTTAGATCATGGAGATAGTCATGTGAAACGAGAGCATAGTCTATCAGAGAA
>ERZ778024.2590-NODE-2590-length-15295-cov-6.802756_pt1 | contig 15295 bp, 19 predicted proteins | sample MGYA00375754_ERZ778024 | MGnify/ENA primary metagenome ERZ778024 (study PRJEB29350, sample SAMN05389827) | bioreactor metagenome | isolation source: Thiocyanate bioreactor | place: South Africa: University of Cape Town | collected 2014-02-18 ...
AAAAAAATTCAAATTTTTTTTTTTTTTTTTTTTTTTTCTTAGATTTCAAATAATAAAAGAAAATTATTCTCAACAATTAGTAATTAATTGAAAAATAATAATTGAAATTGAAATTCAATTAAGATTTGATTGAATTGAATAGAATAGAATCGAGTTGTGCATTAGATTTCTATTTGAGAGTATATATTATTCAGTTATTAATTATTAATTATTGGGAGACGAAAATAAAAATAATTATAAATTTTTTTTTTGTCATTTGTTTTCTTTTCAGTTTTTACTAATTATTATACTTCTTCCTTCTTCTTTCCCCAATTCAACAACTATTACAATTATAATTCAATTATACCTCTTTAACACTCTTCAATTCAACTCTTAAGTTCTTTCCAAACAATCTATTATAACTATTTTTCAATTCTATTTGAACTTATTTCTCATTTTTTGTTTTTGCCTTGCTTGTTACACCTAATCAAAAAGTATTACTTATTAATGTTATATTAATTAATTAATAACTGTTAGGATTTAGTTGGTTGACTTTGTACTTTTAGAAGTTACTTTCTTAGTTGTTTTATGTATTATAAAATCAATATTCGAATTTGGAGAGTATTGGATCCAAGCAAATAGTTCAAGTATTGAGGTTGAAAAGGAAAAAGCAGTAAACCAACTATATTACCAACACTAGTATATTATATTATATAGAACAAGAGGAATAGATAGAAAACAGATATAAAGAAGCAAATTTTGAATTTAGAACTTGTAACTTATTAACTTTAACGAAGCTTGTAAAAAGATAAATGAGCTTGTTTAACTTCTTTAGAAGAAGTGAGCTCAAACGCTCTCGCTCTCAACCGAACCTTCAAAATTTTTACCAAAACTCCAGTTCTATCACACAAAAGCAAGATGATAATCCAAGTGTAAGTGAAAATGTAGATGTAAATAGACATGAAGAAATAGACCTATCAAGAGCTGCAGATGAAGTAGAAGAGGAGTGTAGACAATATTCCCTTGATTTAAGTTTAATGAGAACACATTCAACGACTCCAACTTTTGATATGTCAAGTGAAGTAGAATCAAGTAATTTAGATTTCTTTAATTCGATTTTTTTTTTTTTTCCATTTTTGATTCAATCACTTGAATATTTCTTTATTTCATTTTGAAACTGAAAAATAAAACTAACTAACTTTTTATTTATTTTAGAAAAAAGTGATGAACCAAAAGTATCATCATTAGATGAAGGTTCTCCTTCTTTGGATACATTAACTCCGGAGCAATCAAGTTTAACTTCATTATTAAGAATGGGATCAATGAGTGTTTTTTTCTCTAAAAATGATAATATTGTTCAAACCCTTGAAAGAAAGAAAATCGAAGAAGATTTAAGGTCAAAAGAAAGAAGAGAAACAGTTTGATTTTTTTTCTTTTTCTTTTTTTTCTCATTCAATTCTTTATATAACCAATTTTCAATAATAATTAGCTTATTATTCGATCAATAAATGTTTGGGAAACAGATATTATTCCACATTGGGAAGAAAAAAAGAATTCAAAAAAAGTACTTGATCTTTGTGAAACTGGGATTCCATCAAAAGTAAGAGGAAAAGTTTGGAAATTAGCAATAGGAAATGAATTAAATATTACAAGAGAACTTTTTGATATTTGTTGTCATAGAGCAATCCAACTTCAAGAATTAAAAAGTTTAGGAAAAGAAAAAACTTTAGAATTAATTGTCACAGATCTTGAAAGGACTTTCCCATCACTTGGTTTTTTTCAAGTATTAATTTATTTCTGATTAATTTTATTTTTATTTTTATTTTATTTTATAATTATTAAAAATTGATCACTTTTAGCCAGGAGGGACACATTATCAAGAGCTTCATGAAATTTTAGGTGCTTATGTTTGTTATAGACCGGATATTGGTTATGTTCAGGTTTGTTTTTTATGATCATTCATTTATTTTTTTTTTAAAAAAAAAATTTTTTTTAGGGAATGTCATTTTTAGCTGCAATGTTACTTTTAAATTTAGATACTTTCGATGCTTTCAAAGTTTTGTGTAATATGCTTAATAGAAAATGTCATAGAGACTTTTTTCAAATGGATTTGAAAAAAATTGAAGGATATAAAGCTGCTTTTAAGTCATTATTTGCAGAATTTTTACCTGCCCTTTCTTCTCATCTAGAAAGTTTAGCGATTGAACCTGATTTGTTTTTATTAGAATGGTTTTTAACTCTCTTTGCTCGTTCTTTACCTCTTGAAGTTGCTAGTAGAGTTTGGGATTTTTATTTTCTTCATGGTGAAGTCTTCTTATTTAAAACAGCTCTTGGAATTTTAAAAAGTATGGAAAAGAAACTTCTTGGACAGTCATTTGAGGAAGTTGCTAAAGATTTAACTCATCTTCCATTATTTGAGGAAAAGGAGTTTTTCAAGACAATTAATTTAATACAATTAACAGAAAAGAAATTTGATTCAACGATTATGAAATTTGTAATAGATAGTATATAATAGAAATGGAACTTTAACAAAAAGAAAAGTTTATTTTTTCTTTATTTTCTTTTATTTTTTCTTTGTTTTTTTTCTTTGTTTTTTTCTTTGTTTTTTTCTTTAGTTGTTTATTTATTTTTGTTTTATTTGAATTTTTTACAATAATCCTTGAGTGGAAATTTCTTCTTTGATATTATAAGCTTCTGAAATTATCTATTCGAGAATAAATTTAAATAATTGAAATAAAATCAAAAATCAAAAATCAAAATCAAACTTGATCCATATCCATGTGTGGTAGACATCTTAGAAATGCTAAAATTTCAGAATGTTCCAAATCATCAAGTTGATCTTTAAAATATCGAAGAATTGCTATTAAAAGTTATTTTTTCATCATTAGTGGAAATTGTGAAAATTATGATTAAATGATGAAATAGATGTTGATATAGACAATATACAAAAAATAAATAAATAAAAATATAAAATAAAATGAAAACCTAAACAAACATAAATATGAAGTTCTAATCCTTCGGGAACTGAAAAATATGTATCCCAAAGACGAAGTACACAACTTAGTGGAAGTTCTTTTGAAAGTAATCGAGAAAGCCAATCTGATATCCAAGTATTTAAATCAACTTCTTCTTCTTCAAAATAATTATATCTTTTTTTTGGTTTTAAGAATTAAAGGAAAAGAAAGGAAAGAGACAAGAGAGATGGAAAAAAAAAAAAGTACAAATCAGGTTGAGTCATTCTAAAAAGCATGATAATCTTTGCCATTCTTTCAGTTTGGCTTTCTCTGTCAAAGTAATTATCTTTTTTTTAAAAAAAAAATTATTTTATAAGGTTCTCAAAAAAAAATGTTACTTAATTGCAACTAACAATAAACAATTAATTAAAAAAACAATTGAAGAAAATCAAAAAAGAACTTACTTAATAGATTCATTAAACTTTCAAAACTATAATACATTTCTTCTTCAACTTTATGAGTATAAACAAAAGGGGCACAAAGGTAGACAAGTCCTTGATTATACTCTAATCCTCGTCGATTATTCAAATAAGCACAAATCACATGTTCAAACATTACATTACATGATTTAGGTTCATTTACTTTTTCTACAGATGCTTGATATCTTGAAATCTAATTTTTTAATTAAGTTATTCCAATCAAATGATAAAACAAAAAGTATCATCAAGTAAATCATTTTTTATTAAATAATAATCAAAGATTCCAGAAAAAAAAAAATGATACCTCTCCCTTCAGCCTTTTACTAATATCCGCATATTCTTTCACAAATTCTCTATATTGTATTGCACGTGATTGTGCAGAAGACATCTCTTTTGCTATATAAAATCAAAAATCAAAGAAAGAACGAAGAGATTATAGATTAATTGTAAACAACACAAATAAACAAAATGAAAATGAAAATGAAAAACACATACATTTATCTGGATCTTGAACACCTAAAAGATACTTCCAAACCTCTCCTCTGACTTCATCAGGTATTCCATGCTTTGCAATATCTTGTAACTTGTCGATCTCCACATAGACCTCGTTGGCCATCAGCTCCTGGTACTCATCCACCGTGCTCGCCATCTGCTCTTTTTTGACCACTTTTTGTCTACCAGCAATTTTTTTTTTTTTTTTTTCCAACCTCCAAAAACAACAAAAAAACTATAAAACTCAATAATTCAAAATGGTGGAGAGTTAATTAAGGAGTTTCATTAATTAAAATGTTGAATTGTCAATGAAATTTTATGAAATTTTATGAAATTTTTTGGGAAGATGAGATGATAATTTGATTGAAAAAAAAAAAAGATCAAAAAAAATTTGTCTTTTTTGATTTTTGGAGTGATTTTTCATAATAAACAAAATATCATAATTATCCGTCAAAAACAAACAACTCCAACAATCATCTCAATTCCAACAATAAAATAAAAGTTTCAATTTCAATCAAAGTATTTTTTTCGTTTAAGTTTTATTCATTTTTTTGTTAGTCTACACACAACGATTATTCGTTTTACAATTATTAATATAAATTGAAGGTTATTTTTTTTTTTAAAGTTTGGTTATGGTTAGAGTTTAGGTTGAGTAATTTCCTTGATATTGTCTATAATCACGAGTGAGTTTTGATTGAACTCTTTTACAATAAGGTAAATGTCGAATAGCTGGGAGGAGAGGACGGACTAGTTCGGCAAGCTAAAGTAAAGATGAGGATTAAAATTCAAAATCAAAATCAAAATCAAAATATTTTTTTTTGAAAAAAAAAAAACCTGTGCGTGTTGATCAGGATCAGCAACATCTAAAGATGTTTGAACAACATAATTAGCATAAGAATCTTGTAACATTACAGGGAGTTTATCTTTATCAATAACTCCAGTAATTAAACCTCTTCTGGTATCTCCTTCTGCAACTCGAATACACTAATAATAGTTAATTCGGTTTTGTGGTTTAGTTTGAAAGTTTAATAAATTTACTAAAATGGTTTCAAAATTTAGTTTAGTTTACCTTTTCAATAACATTTGAGCTAAATTTTTGAAGGGATAAATAATAAACATGTCCAATAAATTGGCGAATCAATGGTGTTGAGTAGAGAGGAACATTTAAATCCAGAATATATTGAACAACATAGTTTCCAAATGCATCTTGAACCAAAGTAAGTGCATTTTTTGTGATTTCCCGAGATAATTGAAGCTTTTGAGAATCAGAAGCATGATCTATACAACGTTGAAGAACACAACATCCATGACGATGAGATGCAACTTCAACACAATTTTCAGTGACAGCGTCATAAATAAACTAATAGAAAAGAAAAGAAAAAAATGAGTTTTTTTTGTTTTTTTAAAAAAGAGAATTGTCAAGATCAAAAAATAAGATACTTACTTGATTTTGTTCTGGAGAAAGCTTATTCAAACACTTTTGAATGACATGATTACCATTTAAATCTTTAATTAACTTGACAACATTTCCTCGAAGAGCTTTAATTATTAATTCAATTTGTTCCTTTGTTTGCATACAATCAATTAATTTTTGAACTGATCTAGTTCCATGCATATTCATTGACACATCTATAAGACCCTTTTCTCTATTTTTTTCTCCTTCTCCAATACTAATAGCAATTTTTGTACGTTGTGCATCAGTTGTATGGATGAATAACTTTTGACAGAGATAATTGCCAAAGGGATCTTAAATAATTATAAGAAAAAGGAAAAAAAAAAATTCAAAATTTTAGTTGAGTTTAGAAAAATGATTCGAAGTTTTTAGTTTTTTGAAAAAAGTTCATACCTGACATCAGCTCTAATAAATGTTCATAAATTTCATTGAAAATAATTTCAATATGTTCTTCTTTTCCTTCTTCCAATTTTTTTTGAAGATAACGACATCCATGTTGATCTCTACAAAGAGAATAAATTTGTCCAACAAGATGTTCAAGAGGAGGGAAACGTGGTGCTAATAAATGTATTTATTCATTATTTCAATTTTGAAAAAAAGGAAAAAAAGAAATTAACTACCTTCAGGAGCGCTGGTAGATCTTTTATGTCCTTTCTTTGGTGATTCTTTATTTTTTATGAATTTTTTTTCAAATTATGATTCAAAAAAATAAATGGAATTTTTTGGAAAAAAAAAAGACTTGATTCAAGGGGTGGAGAAGGAGGGGGAGATTCTTGGTTTCTATAGTCTTGATCATCTAAAGGTTGTGGACTTGGTTGGTTTTGAGTTTGTTGAAATTGTTGGTTTTGATTGTTTTGAGTTTGATTCATTTGATTTTGATTGTTTTGTTGTTGTTGTTGTTGTTGTTGATTATTTTGATTATTTTGAGATTGTTGTGAAGCGCGATTAAAGTTTTCATTTTGAGGTTCTGCAGTATGAGAGAATTTGCATCGATCACCTCTACTACAAAATCCTATGGCAATAATAAATAAATAAACATGAATAAAAGTGGTGACTTTATTTTTTTAAAAAAAAAACAAAAAAACAAACCTTGTTTGAAATATTTGCAAAAGCCAGGTTTGGTGTACTCTGAATTGTCCCAAGACTCTTGAGTCTCATTTTCATATTTTTGTTGCTATAATGGAAGAAGGAAAATTAAAGATTGGTAGAAAGGAAATAAAAGGAAAAAGAAAATGGTTACTTCTTCATTTTTCGCAAATTTTGATGGTCCATTCTTTTCATTTTTTGTGTTTTGATTTTGATAGAAGGGTTGATAATCTCCTTGTTCTTTTATTCATTTATTATTTTCTTTCAAATAAGTTGAGGGAAAATAAATAATAATAAAAAACCTTGATTTGTGTTTGATGGAAAGGAAGCTAGGTCAAGTGCAGCAGAGAGCTATTTATTTATTTTTGAATTTATTTATTTATTTTGGCTACAAACTTTTTTTTTTCTCAAAAAAGTACCATTCCATGTTGGTTTTGGTCTCGACGGAGGAGAATTGGAAATTGAGTTCGATCATTTGCAATTTTATGAAGATATTTCTTAACATGTGAAGGTACAACAGGTGATCCCACTATTTTTTTTTAAAAAAAAATTAATATTAATACAAGAGTCAACTAAGTTAAATCAAATAAATCTAACAACTATTTTCCATTTCATCGTCATTTAAAAAGTTATCATCAAATTGTGGAGGAATTGAAGGGCTCATTGGTCCTGAATTTGGGTTAAAATTTACACCATAAGGATCTGAAAATGGTTGTCTTTTTTATTTATTTATTTTGATGAATTAGTTGAGAAAATAACATTGAAAACAATGTTGAATGATTTTTTTTAAAAAAAAATAAATTACCCAAAATATGGGCCACCAAGTTTTTCATCAAACTTATTTACAGAGAAAGGGTTTGATCCATTTGATTGAGGAAATGGAAGAAATTGAGAATTATTTGAAGAGGTTTGATTACTCATTAATTGACTAAGTAAAGAAGGATTTTGGCTTTGTTTTGCTTCATTTAAATTAAGATTTTCTGGTTTTTGATCTTTTGAGACAGATGTCCTCCTTGAATTAGGCAATGATTTTGAGTTTTTTTGTTGAGAAGAAAATGGGTTTTGATTATTTGAACCATGAGCCTCAGCATTTTCCTCAAAGTCTATATCATGAATTGAAGTTCTTTGTTCATCTGGCCATCTGACTTTTAAAGACCGAGATTTTTTCTATTTTTTATTTTATTTTATTTTAGAAAAAAAATTACTAAATTTCCGAAGGAAAAAAAAAAAAAGGGATTAGAAATTAAGAACTAAAACTAACAGCTTTTGATAGAGGATCATTAATATTTACATTTGATGAGAATTGTTGAGCGAGATAATTCTGCTCTTGATCGAAATGAGATTGATTTGGATAATATTCCTCAGACTCATAAGCAAATAATGATTCCGGTACGAAATTCAATGTTGGAGGTGCAGAGGTTGGGCGGTGTAGTGGAGATTGATTCGTCCAAAAATTATTAAATTCATCACTTTATGTTTTATTGGATTTTGATATATTTAAATGAGATGTATTATTTAAAAAAAATCGATTTTTTTAATAATACCTTTGAAAAGGATATTGCTGCGACATTGACAATTTAGGTATGAATTACAAGTCCACTATAATACAAAGAGTACAATTTTTGTTTTTTTGGGTTTTACAATGTAAAATACAAATCCTTGAATTGAACTACGGATTTGAAACTTTCTTTATTGAACTTGGAGAAGAACTAGTTTATTTTTATTATATTTATTAGTAAATTATTTAATTGAAAATAAAAATAAAATGGGATTTTATCAATTTTTTTTTTTTTTTTGATGAAATGTTTCAGATGAAATTCAAAAAATTGAATATAATTCTAATAATTAAATTCAAATAGCTCAAATAAATTAAAATAATAGAATAAATATAATAACTAAGTAACTTTATGAACAATTATAAAAAGTATAAAAAAATATAAAAAAAATTTTTTTTTTTTCAATGATTTGAGTGAAATTTCCAATAGAAAAAATAAAGAAAATTCTCGTTTTTTTTTTTTCAAATACACCAGATTCAATTCAATTGAATAACTTGAATTGATAACAATGTAATAATTTGAATTCAACAATAGTTTCAATTGTTTGTTAATATTAATAAATTGAGTATTTGTGTGTATGTGTTGTGGAAGTTCAATGCGTTTTTGGATTGAATCTCTCCTAAGTTTATGGGAAAAGGAAAATAACTCAATTTGAATTAAAACGAGGGAAGCCTTCTCCCCTCGATCTGGTCCCAATGTGATTGGCTCCAATAATAAAATAAATAAAAACAAATATTTTATCAAAAGAAAAATAAAAGAAAAAATGGTGATTCCAGAAAGGAATAAATCAATTAGGACCTCCATTTTAATTCAAATTGATTCAATTTAATTCAAATTTAGTTAAAATAGCTTCAATTTTGGGGAAAATAAGAAAAAAAAGATTCAGAAAAATTTTTATTTTTTCTTTTGGCGGGAAAGCTCCCTTGTTGTTGATTTTTTTCCTTGTTCTTAGCCCTTTTCCATTTTTTTTTTCGAGAGTGTTTTGTAATTATAAACAATGAAATGATAACATCTTTCAAAAATGCTTGTTTGACAAAAAAAAAAAAAAAAAAAAAAAAAAATGGTTGATTGATTCTGAATCAATTTGATTCATTCGTTGTTTGAGGTTAGGGTATTGTCAAGCCTCCAAAAAACTTTTGATTCCGATGTTGTTTCATATCTTGCCAGAATCTTGAAGCTTATTGAACATTTTTTGATGTAAGGTAGTATGATTTTTGAGTTGATTGAGATTGAATCTTGAAAAAAAAAATTGAAAATTCTAAAAATTAGTTTCTTTTCTTCTTTCTTCAAAAATCGTTTTACATATATCAAAATTGATCTAAAATTGAAGTTATATCATTAATAACTGATTGCCATGAAACATTCACAAAGGTTAAGCAACATTTAAGTTTTTCAATATTGATATCTTGAATTGAATTTTTTGCTCCAAAAAATTCTAAAATTGCACTTTTTTTAGATCCTACAACAGTTTCATAAGGAGGTGGATCATCATGTGGAACACTTACCGCAACCTGAATTTTTTAATTTTAATTTAATTTCTCTTTTAAAAGAAAGAAAAAAAAATTCAATTCAAAGATCAAAGAGAAATAGTTTACTTGTGAATGTCCTTTTCCATTTGGCCCTCTCATTAAAATGTATTCAATATGAGTATCTAATTATTTAAGTTTTTTTTTTCAAAAAAAAGAAAATTAAAAATCAATTAATCAAAATTTTAACCTTTGGCATTTCCACTTTTCTTTTTAAAGGCTGAACAAAGGGAATCCCAACCAACTGCTCCTTGAAAAATTGTTACACGTTTAGTTACATTTTCCTTTATAATTATTATTGATTGTCAAAAAAAAAAAAAATTGATATTGAGATTCAATTGAAGGGTGGAAAAAAAAAAATTACCTTTTTCAAAGAAACTTGTAACTCAACACAAAAATATTCATCAGGATTAATAATTACATCCGAAAAAGCATCTTCAAAATCTTCAACATTAAAATATATTAAAGGAAAGGAACAAGAATATTCAGCTCCTAAAATTATTATGTTTTATTATTATTATAGATCTCATTAAAAAAGTGATTTAAAAAAAAAAACCTTTCTTATCCATCCTTGTTTTATTTGGAGAAGCATAGACACGTTTTGTGACATGACTAAGGGCATTCATTGTTGACTTTCCATCTAATAAAGCTTGTTTTTTACATATCGCAACAGTGAGATTACATTTTAATTGGACAATTAAGTTCAAATAAACAGTTTCTTTCCATCTAACATCATCTTCCTCTTCTTTTGTTAAACAAAAGGCTTTTGTTTTTCTCTTCACAAATAAGAGGTCATTTTTAATATTTAATGAGTTTCCTCCATTTGGAGTACTTGGGGCACTAAAGAGAGAAAAATTAGTTCATATTATGATTATTATTTTGACTCTTGAATTTTAAGTACCTTTTTCTTACAAAATAAAGCAAGTCATCTGTATGAAGATCGTGAACTTGGGTTATTTCTTCCATAAAAAGAGTTTTCCAAAAGCTGTCTCCAGAAGATGCATTTTGGGACAACTTTTGAAAAATTTCTACAACTTGCATTATTAAAGTGAGAATAATAGATAATTCAGATGCTATTATATTAATTATTGTCAGTAATTCAAAAGTCAAAAACATTGAAAATGAATAGAAAGAACCTAATCACTTGGCTTAATAATAAACAAGAAGAATAATTTAGGTTGGCTTGGCTCTATGATTTTGATAATGAGTAAATAAATATATAGAAAAAAAAGGAATCTAACAAATGAATTAAAAAACACAAAGTCAAGTACCTTTCAAAGTATCAAACTTGGGAAGTGTTTCAAACAACAAAGAAGTAAGACCAAAATCAATTAGGTCCGACCTTGTCTACCAAAAATTACCTATTCCTATTCAAATTTTTTTTGGTCCATGTCAATCATTATGATAAAAAACAAACGAAAAAAAGATAAATAAAATCAAAAATATGAAATGTGAAAGAGTAAGAAACAAACCTTTTAAAAGTTATAAAGTTGTAAAGTTATAAAGGTTTGAATGGGAAGTGAAGAAGCGAGATTGTGCTGTTATTTTTTTTTTTTTTTTTTTTGTCCGGAATAAAGAAAATCAGAATCAGCTGACAACCGCGATTTTTCAATTAATAAAAAAACTTGATTTGGAGCATTCTAAAGCAAGTGATATATTGATTCCTGATTCCTCTTCATATAATAACAACATTGTATGAATTGAATGGATTTGCTTGATTGTATTGAGATAACAAGAGTGAATTTCAAAGTGTAAGAAGGATGTAAAAAATGTTTAGTAATTGAGAAATTGAGGGAAGTGAAGAATTAATTGAGAATGAATGACAGTACTCAAATTGAAGGATTAGTGAATTATTGTGTAAGATGAATAAGATGAGTTATTGAAGGAGTTTGAGTTGTGAATTTGAAATTCAATTGAATATTTTTATTTGTTTTATATTTGTTTTTATGTTGTTTTAATAAAAAAATAATAATTTAGAGAATGGGAGGAGCAGAGAGCAAAATTACATTTCGTCAGGGTCTGAATGAGCTAATTGAATCTAAGGTATTCTATTCTATTATTTTATATTTACAGACTTTGTTTTTAATTCAAGTTTTAATTCTTTTGTTTTATTGTATTTTCTTTGATAATTCTAATATTCTTGTTATTCCTATTCTTCCAATCATGAAATTCTTTGATTTCTCATATTTGATGGATTTTCTTTCTTTCTTTTGATATTGTAGAACCTTACAGAAAAAGATGAATCATTTTGGGAAAATTTTTGGATTTTATTGAACTCAGTAGAGGAAGTTTTCTCATTAGTATCACCAACAGATATTAGGAAGATTCTGGAGGAAGTTCCAAATAATATGCATTTACTTCTTGAAAAGGTTTTCATTCATTTTTTTTTAAAAAATAAAAAACTCAATTCAAAATTTTGAATGATGGATAATATTATATATCTAGGCTGTTGGAAAACTTTTTAATATTTTTGATAACAGATCCAATTTAATAAACAAACAAGATCAAAAGAAAGTGTTAAATATATTTAGAATTTTAACTAGGATTATCCCTTTTCTTTTTGAAGATAAGAGTCGAGATTGGCAAAAAGATTTTTTTCAAAAAGTATTATTTCTTCAATTTATTCTTTTTTTTTCCAAATTAAAATCAATGATTAATAAAATAGCAATCAAAATTAAAATCTGATCAAACAAATGGAGAAATAATAATTAATTCAGTAATTGATTCACTTTTTCTTCCTGGATTAACTCTTCCTGAAGATGTTCAAAAGAAAAAAGATGGATCTTATACTATTATTTGGTTCGATTCTCAATTCTTCTTTTTTCTTTTTTCTTTTTTCTTTTTCTTTTTTTTTTTCGAAAAAATTAAAATTATAACAAAAAAATAAAGGGAAACTGGAGTTGGAGCTTCAACTGCACCAACTTCAACTGTTGAATTAGATGCTAATAGAACAGAAGTTTTGAAATTTCTCTTAGTTTTAACTTCACAATTATTATACAGTTCTTCAAAGAAATTTAGAGCTCAAGGTGTTCCACTTACAAATTTATTTTTAAGAAAGATTCCAAAACCAACTGTAATGGCTCTTCTTGCATCTTTGATAAATGTTGTTGTACATTATGATCCAATAGGAATCGGACTTCCGTTATTTTCATTTCTTTTTCTTTTTCTTTTTCTTTTTTGTCAAATAAATCAATTCATAACTCAAGATTTAATTTAACTTCATTGATAAAATAGATATAACTATGTCCTCTTCTCAGATTCTAGAGAAGCATTAACAACAATTTCTCTTCAAGTGTTATTAGTATTACTTGATTATCAATTTCCTAGGGAACTTGTTGAAAAAGGGACATCTTCACCTGATCCAGAAGATGCACCAAAAAATGTTTTCTTTTTCTTTTTTTAATGTTTCAATTCAAATAATTAATAATCGAAAATTTTAGATGAATCTTTTCCAAGAATATTTATCAAAAATCCATAGAGCTGAAGACTTCAATGTAATTGTTGTTGGATTAAGTAGATTATTAAATAATCCTATTGAGGTTTTTTTTTTTCTCGTTTTTTCTTTTTTCTTTTCTTTAAATTTAACTTTTTATAAATTCATTCTAGACAACAAATACTTATCTTCCAGGATCAGCAAAATCAATTTCAATTTATCAAGAACTTGTTATATTTACTTGGAAATTCCTAGAGTTGAATAAAGTAATTTATTATAGTTTCATTATTTCTCAAAACAAATAAACAACAATTCCATTATTCATTATTTATTTATTCAGAGATTTTTACAATATTTACTTCAAGATCCTCTCTTATTCGATATCATAATTCCTCTCCTTGTTTTTGCCATCCAAGCTAGAAAAGATGAAGGTTTTCACTTTATTTTAATTTTTCGGTATTTATTTAATTATTTATTTTAAATTAAAATTTAAAATTTAGGAAAAATTGGTCTCATAAATTTAGTGTGCTTTCTTCTTTTATCATTAAGTGGAGAAAGAAATTTTGGAGTTCGTTTAAATTCTCCTTATGAAAAGAAAGTTGATGCTCTTTTATTACCTGCTTTTGAAGGAAACTATGCAGATGTCCTTATCCTTTCAATTTATAAATTATTAACCGATGGAGATCGCTCAAAATTATTTTCTTTATATGACTGTATGTTAACAATTATTGCAAATATTTCTCCTTATATTAAATCTATTAGTTCAGTTACCTGGTTCACAATTTTTTTTTTAAAAAAGTGAAAATTTCTTTCTTTTTACTAACCCATTTTTTTCCTTTCTTTTCTTTTTTTAAAAAAAAATTTAGTTATAAACTCTTAAATTTGTTCAGATTTTTCAGTTCTCCACGTTTTGTTTTCGCAAATGCAACAAATTACAACTTATGTGTTATTCTACTTGATGTTTTTAATAATATGATTCAATATCAATTTGATGGTAAATTAATTTATTGATTTTTAATTTTGACTTCAAATCAAATCATATTTTTTTATGAAATAGGAAATATTCGCTTAATTTATGCTATTGTTCGACAAAAGGAACTTTTTGAACAGCTTCATGACTTGGAATTTTCTGATGTTCCTTTTTTTTTTTTTTTTTTTTTTTTCCAGAATTTTTTTTTTTTATTTAATTTTTTTTTTTAAAAAAAATCAAAGAGAAAAAAAAAAGACCAAAGTCAGTTAAATAAAGAAGAAGAATCAACAAAAGAAACTTCCCCAACTAGTCCAAAGAGTGAAACACCAAATTCACCAAATTCACCCAATTTACCAAATTTACCAAGTACTTCAAATACTCCCAATACTCCAAACTCACCAAAAGAACTAGTTTCACTTCAAGAAAGAGGTTTCTCTAAAATTTCTTCTTTCCATTTATTTGATTTCTTTCAATATTTTTTTTTTTTGACTTCCATAGATGCAAATCCAAAAGGAACTCAAAGTTTTGTTGCAACACAAGAATGGTTCTGGTCTTGGAAAAAAACACTTCCATTGACAACAATTCAACGATTAACTCAGGTTTTAGTTCCTCAAATAGAAAAGGTTTGTGTTGAAAGGTAATAATTTGATATTTATTATTGTTTTTTAAAAAAAACCAAAAAAACAATTAAAATGGCTTAACTCTCCTTAATTAGGGGTTATATTTCTGAAGAAGAAGTCCTCAAGTATTTAAGTAATGGAACATTAGTCGGATTACTTCCAGTTCCTCATCCAATCATGGTTAGAAAGTATAAAACAAATATTGGTTCCTTTTCTTTCTTTCTTTTTTTTTCTTTTTTAAAAATCATTCTAATATTGATGAAATTTAAAAGGAACTCAAACATGGGGAACAGTGTTTTTATGGGGAACAATTTATCTACAAAATTCAAACCCTCCTATTTGGTTTGGAACAAAGATTGAATTATTTTTAATCAAACAAATATAGAATATTTAATAGAATTCAAGAAAAATTTCAATTTCAATTTAGATTGCTTAGTTATTTATTTTTTCTATTTTATTAAATTTCACAAAAATACAAGTCCAATTATATTTCATGGTGCCAAAAAAGTTTTATTTGGGAAATTTTTCAAGAATTGAAGTGATTGTTGGTCTTGAATGAGGATTTTCGATCCAACACATTGTAATTATTTCTTGAAGAAATTGGAGTGATTGTTCTCCATTTTCAATTTTTTCCAATCTTTTCCCTGTCCTATTTTTTTAAAAAAAGAATTAAATAATTACATTTTCTATTCATGAATTCAATGATTAAGAAATTAACCCAATTGAGAATTCAATTTCTTCAAAAGT